>Ga0214921_10005764_pt1 | contig 17334 bp, 15 predicted proteins | sample LL1505_MetaG_FD_177992 | JGI IMG/M metagenome (GOLD analysis project Ga0214921, IMG submission 177992) | Freshwater microbial communities from Lake Lanier, Atlanta, Georgia, United States - LL-1505 | ecosystem: Environmental > Aquatic > Freshwater > Lake | place: USA: Georgia | collected...
TTCGGCGCACCGCAGACGATTTGCAGCAACTCGCCATGACCGAGCGACACCCGGCACACCTGCAGCTTGTCGGCTTGTGGATGACGCTCCGCGGTGATGATTTCGACGACCACCACGCCCGAAAACGGCGGCGCCGCCGGGCCCACCGACTCGAGTTCGAAACCCGCCATGGTGAGTCGATCGCCGAGCTCGCGCGGCGCGACCTCGACGCTGACGAATTCACGCAGCCAGTCGAGCGCGATCTTCATGCGGCACCGAACTGGCGCAGGAAGCGCAGATCGCTTTCGAAGAAGAGTCGCAGGTCGTTCACGCCGTCGCGCAACATGGCCAGACGTTCGATGCCCATGCCGAAGGCATATCCGGTCCAGCGCTCGGCATCGACGCCGGCGGCGCGAAAGACGTTCGGATGCACAATGCCGCAGCCGCCGATCTCGATCCAGCCGGTGTGCTTGCAAACGCGGCAGCCCGCGCCATCACAGAACACGCAGGACATGTCGACCTCGGCCGACGGCTCCGTGAACGGGAAGTAGGACGGACGCAGACGCGTGCGCAGATCTTTCTCGAAAAACGCGCGCAGGAAACCCTGCAACGTCGCCTTCAGATTGGCGAAACTGACGTTCTCGTCGACCACCAGACCCTCGACCTGGTGAAACATCGGCGAGTGCGTCATGTCGTGATCGCAGCGGTAGACACGGCCAGGCATGATCATCGCGAGCGGCAGACGGCCTTTGCGCAGTTCGCGGATCTGCACCGGCGAAGTGTGCGTGCGCAGCAAACGACCGTCGTCGAAATAGAACGTATCGTGCATGGCGCGCGCCGGATGATCGGCCGGAATGTTGAGCGCCTCGAAATTGTGGAAGTCGTCTTCGATCTCGGGGCCGGTGGCGACCTCGAAACCCGAATTGCGGAATATCGACTCGATGCGCAAACGCGTGCGCGTCACCGGATGGATGGCGCCACGCGCCTCGCCACGACCCGGCAGTGTGACGTCGATGCGCCCGGCGGCAAGCTCCGCGGCGACGGCGGCCTGGGCGAGCGCCGACTCGGCCGCCTCGATCGCGGCCTGCACTTTTTCTTTGGCGACGTTGATGAGTGCGCCTGCCGCCGGGCGTTCAACCGACGGCAGCGCACCGAGGGACTTCAGTTGCTCGGTCAGCAGTCCCTTTTTGCCGAGCCAACGCACGCGCACCTCGCCGAGCGCGGCGAGCGTGGTGCTCGCCGCGACTTCGTCGAGAGCTTGCTGCGTGAGGGTCGAAAGATCGCTCACGGACGCGCCTTAGGCGACGCCGAGAGCTGCCTTGACCTTGGCTGCGAGCGCACCGAAAGCATCCGCATCGTGCACCGCGATATCCGCGAGCATCTTGCGATCGATTTCGATCTGCGCGACCTTCAAGCCGTTCATCATTCGGCTGTAGGACAGACCGAAGCCGCGTGCGGCGGCATTGATGCGCTGGATCCAGAGCGCGCGGTAGTCGCGCTTCTTGAGACGGCGACCCTTGTAGGCGTACTGCCCGGCCTTGATCACCGCCTGCTTGGCGGTGCGGTAGACCTTGCGACGCGCGTTGTAATAACCCTTGGCTTTGCCGAGGACCTTTTTGTGACGACGACCGGCGGTGACGCCACGCTTTACTCTTGCCATGTTCGATTACCTCGGTGGGTCAGACGTTCGGGAGCAACTGGTCGAGACGACCGACGTCGCTCTCGTGCACGAGGCTCGAGCCGCCCGAGCGCAGTTGACGCTTGGTCTTGCGCGACTTGTGACCGAGGTTGTGGCGACGGCCGGCGGAATAGGACTTGTAGCCCTTCGCCGTTTTGCGAAAACGCTTCGCAGCCGCCCGATTGGTTTTCAACTTGGGCATTTTTTCACTCCTGTTTTTGCCCCGCTCACAAGGCTCTCGCGAACCCGCTTGCAGGCGGAACCGGTTAGGACGAGCCGCCCCGATTCACTTGTTGTGCGATCCGCAGATCGCGTTACTTTTTCTTTGGCGCGAACACCATCACCATCTGTCGTCCTTCCATCAGCGGGTTCTGTTCGACCGTCGCTTGCGTTGCGAGATCGCCCACCAACCGATCGAGAAGACGGCGTCCGATTTCCTGGTGCGCCAACTCCCGGCCACGGAACCGCAAGGTCACCTTGGCCTTGTCACCCTCGAGCAGGAAGCGGGTCAGATTACGCAGTTTGACCTGGTAGTCCGCCTCTTCCGTCCCGGGACGAAACTTCACTTCCTTGATCTGCTGTTGCTTCTGCTTCTTCTGCGCGGACTGGGTTTTCTTCTTCTGTTCGAAGAGGAACTTGCCGAAGTCCATGATGCGCACCACCGGCGGTTCTGCCATCGGTGACACCTCGACGAGATCGAGTTCGCTGCTTTGAGCGAGCTGCAGGGCCTCGAAGCGGGTCATGATGCCGGCCTGGGAGCCGTCTGCGGCAATCACGCGCACTTGCGGTGCCGTGATGTCGTCGTTGCGCCGGATGCGCTTTGTTGCAGTCGAGATACGTCAATCCTCCAAAGTTCGGCGCCCACGGCTATCGAGCTCGACGCGCAGCCGCTCGACGAAAGTCTGCGGAGACATCTGGCCCAGATCCTTGCCGCTGCGGGTACGCACGGACAGAAGCTGCGCTGCTACTTCCTTGTCGCCCGCCACCAATAGGTATGGCACGCGTTGCAGCGTATGTTCGCGAATCTTAAAGCCAATTTTCTCGTTGCGCAAGTCGGTTTCGACCCGAACCCCATGATTTTTAAGGAATTCAGCGGTCTCGAGCAGGTATTCGTCCTGCCGATCGGTGATGTTCATGAGCACCACCTGTACCGGCGCGAGCCAAGTCGGCAGTTTCCCGGAGTGATGTTCGATCAGAATGCCGAGGAAGCGCTCGAGCGAGCCGAAGATCGCACGGTGCAGCATCACCGGGGTTTGCTTCTGGCTGTGCTCGTCGACATATTGCGCGCCAAGGCGGCCCGGCAGGTTCAGATCCACCTGCAAAGTGCCGCACTGCCAATCTCGGCCGATGGCATCGCGCAGCACGAACTCGAGTTTGGGGCCATAGAACGCACCCTCGCCCGGATTGAGCGAAAACTCGATCCCCGCCTCGCGTGCGGCTTCCTTGAGCGCCGCCTCGGCCTTGTCCCAGATGTCGTCGGCGCCGACCCGCTTGGGCGGTCGGTCGGAGAACTTGATGCGCAGGTCATCGAAGCCGAAGTCGCGGTAGATGTCGAGGATCAACTTCGTGACCGCCACCGACTCGGCGGTGATCTGCTCGGGGCTCACGAAGATGTGCGCATCGTCTTGCGTGAAGGCGCGCACGCGCATCAAGCCATGCAACGCGCCTGAGGGTTCGTAGCGATGCACCTTGCCGAACTCTGCGTAACGCAGCGGCAGGTCACGATAGCTGCGCAGACCCTGTTTGAAGATCTGCACGTGCCCCGGGCAGTTCATCGGCTTGATCGCATAGACGCGCTCGTCCGGCGTCGTCGTGGTGAACATGTTCTCACCGAATTTTTCCCAGTGCCCCGACGCCTCCCAGAGGCTGCGGTCCATGAGTTCGGGACCGTTCACTTCCTGGAAGCCCGCCGCCGTCTGCTTCTCGCGCATGTAGGCGATCAGCGATTGGAACACCTGCCAGCCCTTCGGGTGCCAGAACACCGCGCCCGGCGCCTCTTCCTGCATGTGGAAGAAATCGAGTTCGCGACCGATGCGACGATGATCGCGTTTTTCGGCCTCTTCGAGACGATGCAGATAATCTTTGAGATCTTTCTCGTTCGCCCAGGCCGTGCCGTAGATGCGCTGCAACATCTCGTTGCGCGAATCGCCGCGCCAGTAGGCGCCGGCCACCTTCATGAGCTTGAATACTTTGAGCTTGCCGGTGGACGGCACATGCGGCCCGCGACACAAGTCGACCCACTCGCCCTGGCCATACAGGCTGATGGGCTCGTTCGAGGGAATGCTGGCGATGATCTCGGCCTTGTAGTGCTCGCCGAGGTTCTTGAAAAAGCTCACCGCTTCGTCGCGCGGCATCTCGCGGCGCAGCACCGCGAGATTGCTTTGCACGATCTCGGCCATCTTCGCTTCGATCGCGGCGAGATCTTCGGGCGTGAAGGGTCGCTTGTAGGCGAAGTCGTAGTAGAAACCATCTTCGATCACCGGGCCGATGGTCACCTGCGCATCGGGGAACAGGGCCTGCACGGCTTGCGCGAGCAAGTGCGCCGTCGAGTGACGGATGACCTCGAGGGCATCGGGATGCTTTTCGGTGACGATTTCGAGCGCGGCATCGCTCGCGATCGCAAACGACGTGTCGACCAGTTTGCCGCCGACCTTGCCGGCGAGCGCCGCTTTGGCGAGCCCCGCACCGATGCTCGCGGCAACCTCGGCCACGGTCACCGCGTTCGGGTAGGTTCTTTGACTGCCGTCGGGCAGCGTGATCACCGGCATGTCGTCGTCGCTCCGTCCTGATCGAAAAAAGGGCGCTTCCGCGACGCGAAAACGCCCCCGATCGAATTGGTAGGCGCGAGTGGGATCGAACCACCGACCACCACCATGTCAAGGTGGTGCTCTACCACTGAGCTACGCGCCTGCAGAAAGGCCGCGAACGATACCGGAGACACCGCCTAGCGGCAACTTCCGCGCCCTTTGCCCCGTCAAAACGGCCAGCGCGTTCGCCACTGCCGGGGCAATGGGCGGCAACCCCGGCTCCCCCACCCCGCTCGGCGGCGCGTCGCTCGGCATGATGTGCGTTTCGACTGCCGGCGCCTCGGCGAGCCGCAGGGCCGGATAACCGTCGAAATTGCCTTGCTGGACGGCCCCGCCCGCAAAGCTGATCTCGCCCCGCAGCGCCGCCGAGAGCCCGTACGCAACGGCGCCTTCCATCTGCTGCGCGATGAGTCCGGGGTGCACCGGCGTCCCGCAGTCGATCGCCACGACGACGCGGTGCACGCGAGGGCGCCCGTCGCGGTCGAGCGACACCTCGGCCACCTGTGCCACGACGCTGCCGAACGAACACACGAGCGCCACGCCGCGCGCGATGCGAGCGCCATCGGCCGCCGGTGCGGGCGGCGTTGCCCAGGATGACGCCGCGGCGACTTTGCGCAGCACGGCCAATTGCCTCGGGTGTTTGGCCAAGTGGCGCGCGCGGAACTCGACCGGGTCGATACCGGCGCGTTGGGCGAGTTCGTCCATGAAGGTCTCGACGAAGAACCCCTGAAACGAATGTCCGACCGACCGCCAGAAACCGACCCGTACCGGCAACTCGACGTTGCGGTGCGCGACGCGCAAGGCGTCGATTTCATAGGGCATGTCGTACGCGCCCTCGACCGTGGTTTTGTCGGGCCCCGCCACGGGCACGCCGAACACGCGCGGCGCCGCTTGCGCAACGATGGACTGACCGACCGATCGACCATGCCATGCGATCACGCGACCTTGCGCATCGAGCGCCGCACGCAAGCGCGCGCGCGTCGCAGGGCGATAGAAATCCTGGCGCAGATCGTCTTCGCGGCGCCACTGCAGTTGCACGAGACGTTGCGGAACTTCGCGCGCGATCGCAGCCGCCTGCAACACGAAGTCGTGTTCGAGGCGACGCCCGAAGGCGCCGCCGATATAGGCCTGCTCGAAACGCACGGCTTCGGGCGCGATGCCGAGCACGGTGGCCACGGCCTTGCAGCATAGATCCGGAATCTGCACGCCGGCGATCACGCGGGCGCGATCGCCGTCGAAACGAATCGCGCAGCACGGCGATTCCATTGCCGCGTGCGCGAGATACGGTACTTCGTATTCGGCCTCGAGCGTACGCTCATGCGACGACGCATCGGCGAGGATGCGCAGCGCATCACCGTCGTCGCGATACGCATAACCTTCGTCCGGATCCGCCAGTGCACGCGTGAGCGTTTGCGCAACCACGCCGTCATCGAGCGAGACACTTGCGCCGGGCTGCCAATCGATGCGCAGCGCGGCCCGCGCCCGCCACGCCGCATGACGCGAGCGTGCGATCACCACGACCGCGGCTGCCGCGCCACCGATCGCGGGAATCGAAAACACGCGCTCCACATCGCGCAGCAACAAGGCGCCACTCGCATCGACGCTGCGCAAGGTGGCATCACGCTGCGGCGCGAACTCGAGCGCCGCGTACGCCATGCCCGGTTCGTGCACGTCGGCAGCGAACACCGCGCTACCATCGACTTTCGAGGGCGTATCGAGGCGCATCGGCCTGCGCCCGAGCAACCCGCGTTGCGCGGCATCTTTGAGCCGTCCGGCCGCGACGTCGAAACTCGCGCGCGGCAAGACGGATTCGGGCGAGCGTCCGCCCAAGCGATCGACCAGCGCGCCGAAACGCAGACCCTCGTGCTGCGGATGCTGTACGACGCCCGCTCGGACCGAGCATGCGTCCACCGGCACCTGCCAGCGTTCGGCCGCCAATGCGATCAACAGCGCGCGCGCGTACGCGCCCGCCTCGCGCATCGGCAGCCATAGATCTTCGAGACTGGTCGAACCGCCCGTGACCATCGCACCGACATGCCGCACGGCTTTGTCGGCAAGATGCCGCGCCGCGCGCGGCAACGCACTGCGATCATCCGGCTGAAAAGGCAACCCGTTGGAGACGACGGCGAGATTGTTGTAGACCGGATCGAAGGGGGCGGCTTCGATGCGCACGCGCGCCCAATCGGCGTCGAGTTCTTCGGCTACCAACATCGCAAGGCCCGTTTGCGCGCCCTGACCCATCTCGATGCGCGGCACGATTATGGTGACGCGATCGTCGCGGTCGATTTTGAGCCATGCATTGGGCGCAAGCTCGCCCTCCGCGGTACGCAACGGCTTGCCACCGCGTTGCCGTTGCCCGACCGGCGCGACCGCCCAGCCGACCAACAGCGCGCCGGCCGCACCGAGTCCCGCCAAGACGACCGTGCGACGCCGCATGCTCATACCGCCCTCGAACGCGGCAAGCCGAAAGCGCCGCGCTTCAAACGTTCGATTTCATCACGCAAGCGTGCAGCTTCCTCGAACTCGAGGTTGCGCGCGTGCTTGAACATCTCCGCTTCCAGTTGCTTCACGCGGCGCAGCGCCTGTTCGGGCGCGATGGCGATGGCGGCCTCGCCGCCGCCTGCGGCGCGTAGCGCAGCGGCCTGACCTTCGGCCGCCGCCTTGCGCTGTGCAGCCGTGCCGCGCCCGCCTTTGCCGCGCGCGGCGGCCAGGGCACCCGCCAAGGTTGCAGGTCCCTCGGCTCGCGCGCCTTCCATCACGTCGGTGACGGCTTTGACGATGCCGCGCGGCACGATGCCGTGCTCGCGATTGAACTCGAGTTGCTTCGCGCGTCGTCGCGCCGTTTCCTCCATCGCCCGCTGCATCGAACCGGTGATGCGATCGGCATACAGGATCGCGCGTCCGTGCAGATTGCGCGCCGCACGACCGATGGTCTGAATCAAAGAATTGGCGCTGCGCAGGAAGCCTTCCTTGTCGGCATCCAAAATCGCCACCAGAGCGACTTCCGGCATGTCGAGACCTTCGCGCAGAAGGTTGATGCCGACCAGCACGTCGAACACGCCGAGCCGCAGGTCGCGGATGATTTCGCTGCGTTCGACCGTCTCGATGTCCGAGTGCAGGTAGCGCACTTTCACGCCGTGTTCGTCGAGGTATTCGGTGAGATCTTCGGACATGCGCTTGGTGAGCGTGGTGATGAGCACCCGCTCCTTGCGCTCGACGCACAGCTTGATTTCAGACAACACGTCATCGACTTGCGTACGCACCGGACGCACTTCGACTTCCGGATCGACGAGGCCCGTGGGACGCACGACCTGCTCGACCACTTGCGAGGCGTGGCGCGCCTCGTAGTCGCCGGGCGTCGCGGAGACGAAAATCATCTGCGGCGCGAGTTGCTCCCACTCCTCGAAGCGCAGCGGCCGGTTGTCGAGCGCGGACGGCAGACGAAAGCCGTACTCCACCAGCGTCTCCTTGCGCGACCGATCGCCTTTGTACATTGCGCCGAGCTGCGGCAAGGTCTGGTGGCTCTCGTCGACGATCAGCAGCGCGTTCGCAGGCAGATAGTCGTAGAGGCACGGTGGCGGCTCACCGGGCTCGCGCCCCGAGAGATAGCGCGAATAATTTTCGATCCCCGCGCAATAGCCGACCTCTTTCATCATCTCCATGTCGAACAGGGTGCGCTGCTCGAGACGTTGCGCCTCGACGAGTTTGTCCGCGGCGCGCAGCGCGGCGATCCGGTCCCGCAGCTCTTCGCGGATGCCGTCGATCGCGCCGATCAGCCGCTCCTTGGGCGTGACGAAGTGCGTACCCGGATACACGGTGTACCGCGGCACGCGCCGCAGGATCTCGCCGGTCAAGGGGTCGAAGGTCGCGATCGACTCGATGGTCTCGTCGAAGAGTTCGAGGCGCACCGCTTCGCGCTCGCTTTCGGCCGGAAAGATGTCGATGACGTCGCCCCGCACGCGATACGTGCCTTGGGTGAGTTCGATCTCGTTGCGCGTGTATTGCATGTCGGCCAGACGCCGCAGCAGTTTGCGCTGATCGAGGATCTCGCCACGCACGAGATGCAAGACCATCGCGAGATACGTCTGCGGATCGCCCAAGCCGTAAATCGACGAGACGGTGGCGACGATGATCACGTCCTTGCGTTCGAGCAGCGCTTTGGTGGCCGAGAGGCGCATCTGCTCGATGTGTTCGTTGATGGAGGCATCCTTCTCGATGAAGGTGTCGCTGGAGGGAACGTAGGCCTCCGGCTGGTAGTAATCGTAGTAAGAGACGAAATATTCGACGGCGTTGTGCGGAAAGAATTCGCGAAACTCGCCGTACAGCTGCGCGGCCAGCGTCTTGTTGTGCGCAAGCACGAGCGTCGGACGCTGCACCGTCTGGATGATGTTGGCGACGGTGTAGGTCTTGCCGCTGCCGGTCACCCCGAGCAGCGTCTGGTGAGCCAGCCCCTGCTGCAGACCATCGACCAAGGCGGCGATCGCCGCCGGCTGGTCACCGGCCGGAGCGTAGGCGGATTCGAGACGGAACGGCGTGGCGTCGGCAGTGCTCATGGGATCGCTTAATATAGCGGTCCCCGCGGTCCGCCGCTCGGCTCCAAGGCCACCCACGTGTCACTACCCATCGCGCGGCGCGTGCAGCGCGTCAAACCCTCACCCACCATGGCGGCCACGGCGCGCGCGGCGCGCTTGCGCGCCGAAGGGCGCGACATCATCAGCCTCACCGCCGGCGAGCCGGATTTCGATACGCCGGATCACATCGGCGCCGCCGGCATCGAAGCCATCCGCACCGGTTTGACGCGCTATACCGACGTCGGCGGCACGCCGGCGCTCAAAGACGCGATCATCGCGAAGTTCGCCCGCGACAACGAACTCGCGTACGAACGCGCACAAATTTTGGTCTCCTGCGGTGCGAAGCAGACGCTGTTCAATTTGTGCATGGCGGTACTCGACCCCGAGGACGAAGCGATCATTCCGGCACCCTACTGGGTCAGCTATCCCGACATGGTGATGCTCGCCGATGCGCACCCGGTGATCCTGCGCACCGACGCCGAGCAGGGCTACAAGATCTCGCCGCTGCAACTCGAACGCGCCATCACGCCGAAGACCCGTTTGCTGCTGCTCAATTCGCCGAGCAATCCCACCGGCGCGGCCTACACGCGCGCCGAACTCGCCGCGTTGGGCGAAGTGCTGCTCGCGCATCCGCGCGTACTCATCGGCACGGACGACATGTATGAGCACATCTGGTGGGCACCAGAGCCCTTCAGCACCATCGCGCAGGTCGTGCCGGCGCTCTACGAGCGCACGATCACCATCAACGGCGTTTCGAAGAGCCACGCGATGACGGGCTGGCGCATCGGTTACTGCGGCGGACCGCGCGCGATCGTTTCCGCGATGGCGACCATCCAGGGGCAAAGCACGTCGAACCCGTCGAGCATTTCGCAGCATGCCGCCGTCACCGCGCTCAATGGCGATCAGCTCTGCGTCGCGACGATGAATGAGCAATACAAACGGCGCCACGATTTCGTGGTCGCCGGCTTGAACGCGTTGCCCGGAGTGCAGTGTCGTACTGGTGAAGGCACGTTCTACGCCTTCGCCGACATCAGCGCGGCGATGCAGGCCAAAGGCTTGCACGACGACGTCGCGTTCTGCGACGCCTTGCTCGAGCAACAGGGGGTGGCGGTCGTGCCCGGCAGCGGCTTCGGCGCACAGGGCCACATGCGCCTCTCATTCGCCACCGATTTGGGCTCGCTCGAGCGCGCCCTCGAGCGGTTGCGCGCGTTCCTGAGCCCGGCTTGACGGACCCCGCCCCTTTACCGACAATGCGCGGCCTTCGAAGTAGGCCTTCCGTTCCCCGGTAGCTCAGTCGGTAGAGCGTCGGACTGTTAATCCGCAGGTCGTTGGTTCGAGTCCAACCCGGGGAGCCACATACTGCCGACTCCGGCAGCCTGCCTACATCGCCTCAGAAATGCGGTTTCTCCGGCTCGGCGTTGAAGCGCTTCACCGCCTCGCTGATGATCTCGCGCGCTTGCGCCGCATCGCCCCAGCCGGCGATCTTGACCCACTTGCCCGCTTCCAGATCCTTGTAGTGCGAGAAAAAGTGGCCGATCCGATCGAGCCAGTTCTTCGACACCTGCTCGATCGACTGCACGTGCGCATAACCGTCGAACACCTTGGCCACCGGCACGGCGATGATCTTTTCGTCCGACCCGGCTTCGTCCTGCATCATCAGCACGCCCACCGGACGCACGCGGATCACCGATCCTGGCACGAGCGGCAGCGGCAGGATCACCAACACGTCCGCCGGATCCCCATCACCGCACAAGGTGTGCGGCACGTAGCCGTAGTTGCAGGGGTAGCGCATCGGGGTCGAGAGGATGCGATCGACGAAAATAGCGCCCGTCGCCTTGTCGACCTCGTATTTGACCGGATCGGCATCCTTCGGTATTTCGATGATGACGTTCACTTCTTCGGGCACGTTGCGCCCGGTCGGCACCAGATCGAGTCCCATCACGCACTCCTTTGCGACACGCTCAAACCGAGCGCGATATCAGTTCCTTCATGATTTCGTTGGTGCCGCCGTAAATGCGCTGCACGCGCGAGTCGGCGAACATGCGGCAGACGAGGTATTCGTTCATGTAGCCGTAGCCGCCGTGCATCTGCACGCACTCGTCGATCACCTGCTGCTGCGCGTCGGTGACCCAGTATTTCGCCATCGATGCGGTCTCGTTGTCGAGCTTGCCGACCAACAGCTTCTGGATGCAGTCGTCGACGAAGACGCGCGCGATGCGAGTCACGGTCGCACATTCGGCGAGCTTGAAGCGGATGTTCTGCATCGTGCCGATGACTTGACCGAATGCCTTGCGTTCTTTGACGTATTGCGAGGTCGCCGCCACCGCGCCTTCCATCGCCCCGACGCCGCAGAGCGCGATCACGAGCCGCTCGTAAGGCAGATCACCCATCAGCTGATACATGCCCTGGCCTTCTTCGCTGCCGAGCAGGCAGTCCGCCGGCACGCGCACGTCTTCGAAAAAGAGCTCGGCCGTGTCCTGCGCCGGCATGCCCATCTTGTCGAGCACGCGCCCGACGCGATAGCCGGCGAGATTTTCGGTCTCGACCATGATCAGCGACAGGCCGCGCTTGCGCTCGGTCGGGTCGGTGCGCGTGACGAGCATCAACAGCGAGGCGCTGCCGCCGTTGGTGATGAAGATCTTGGAGCCGTTGAGGACGTAGTGATCACCGTCGCGCACGGCGCGGGTACGGATCCCCTGCAAGTCGGAACCCGCACCGGGCTCGGTCATCGCGATCGCACCGATCAACTCACCCTTGGCGAGCCGCGGCAGCCAGCGCTGCTTCTGCGCCTCGGTGCCGTAATTGAAGACGTAGTGCGCACACATGCTGTGCACGCCCTGCCCGAAGCCCGACAGCGCGCGGCGCGAGAGTTCTTCGTAGAGCACCGCTTCGTGACGAAAATCGCCGCCACCGCAGCCGTATTCGACCGGCAGATCGAGGCACAGCAAACCCATGTCGCCGGCCTTGCGCCAGATTTCAGTACCGACGCGATGCTGCGCTCGCCAGCGCGCATCGTTCGGCACCATCTCGGCCTCGACGAAACGCGTGACGGTCTCGCGGAACACACGCAGGTCGTCATCCATCCAGGGAGATTCGTAAGGTAGCATCCAGCCTCCGACGAGCGTGTCGTTTGATCCCCTAGCGCGATGTACGCTTGGCGCGCTTCGGTTTGACGATCTGTTGCAGGTGCGCGCGGAACGCCGAACCGAGTTCCGGGTGGGCGAGCGCGAACGCGACGGTCGCTTCGAGATAACCGAGCTTGTTGCCGCAGTCGTAACGCTCGCCACGAAAGCGATAGGCGTAGACCGCCTCCTCGACGAGCAACCGCGCGATGCCGTCGGTGAGCTGGATCTCGCCGCCGGCGCCGCGGCCGATGCGCGAGAGATGATTGAAGATTGTCGGCGACAGCAGATACCGACCGACCACCGCGAGGTTCGACGGTGCGAGCGCAGGCTTCGGTTTCTCGACGATGCTCTCGATGCGCAATACGTCACCTTTGCCATGCGTGGCGACAATGCCGTATTTGTCGGTGTCGCGTCGCGGTACCGTTTCGCAACCGATGACGCTGGCGCGTCGCGTCGCGTAGACCTGCGCCATCTGCGCAAGCACGGGCTCGTCGGCCGCGATCAAGTCGTCGGCGAGGTGCACGAAAAACGGTTGATCACCGACCGCCGGCGCGGCACACAAGACGGCGTGACCGAGTCCGAGCGGCGCAGGCTGGCGGATGTAGATGCAGGTCGCATACGAGGGCAACACGCCGCGCAGCTGCTTCAGCAACTCGGACTTGCCCTGCGCCTGCAGCATGTTCTCGAGTTCGCGATCGGAATCGAAGTGATCTTCGATCGCGCGCTTTGAGGCACCGGTGATGAACACCAGACGCCGCGCACCGGCGGCGAGCGCTTCTTCGACGGCGTATTGAATCAGCGGCTTGTCGACCACCGGCAGCATTTCCTTGGGGCTGGCCTTGGTGGCCGGCAAGAACCGCGTGCCGCGACCGGCGACGGGGAAAACCGCCGTTTCGATGGGTGATTTGCGCGCCATTTCGCAATGGTAAACGAAACCGGTGACGAAGGCGTGTCACCGGTTTCGCGTTTGGCGGCGCGTGCCGAGCGGTCTCGGGATCAGCGTGGCGCGGTGCGCACCGGTGCCGCAGCCGCCGCCGGCCCTATGCGCAGCCGCGCACGATTGCGGTCGACCAGCCGCTGGCCGATGCCTTTGACGAGGGCGAGATCGTCGATGCTGCGAAACGCACCGTTGCGGGTGCGATGGTCCACGATCGCTTGGGCCTTGGCCGGCCCGATACCCACGAGCTCGCGCGCGAGAGTCGCGGCGTCCGCGGCGTTGATGTTGACGAGGGTTTGGGCCGCGGCGGCCACGGGTGCGGCGGACGGTGCGGCGACGGCGACTTCGGCGAACGGCACGAGCAACAGACTGAGGATGGGCAGCAACATGATGAACCTCGGGCAAACGTACGCAGCCGGATGCTGCGCGATCAGCCTAGGTTTGCGCCGGGTCAGTCGCCAGCGCGAAAAGTGTCGTCTCCGCATCGAAACGCGACGGTCACGTGACCCGCGTCCAACGCGTCAATCGCGTATGGGGTGGACGATGCTCTCGTTGACCCGCTCGCGCAGATCTTTGCCCGGCTTGAAGTGCGGGACGTATTTGCCGGCGAGCGCGACGGCTTCGCCGGTCTTCGGGTTGCGGCCCTGACGAGGCGGACGGAAGTGCAAAGAAAAACTGCCGAAGCCGCGAATCTCGATACGCTCACCCGCGGCGAGCGCGTCGCTCATGATCTCGAGCATTTGCTTGAGCGCAAGCTCGACGTCCTTGGCCGGCAGATGCTTCTGCTTGGCCGTGATGAATTCGATGAGTTCGGACTTCGTCATGTCAGGCCCCCGCGGGCTCGACGAGCGGCGTGCGCGTTGACGCGCACACGCCGCCCGCGATCACTTGCGAATCAACCGCGATCCGGGTTGATTTGCGCCTTGAGCAATTCGCCGAGGCTGGTCCCCGAGGAGCTGCCGCCCTGTTCAGAGCGATAGCTCTGCACGGCTTCGGCTTCTTCGGACACTTCCTTGGCTTTGATGGACAGCGAGATCGAGCGCGTCTTGCGATCGACACCCATGAACTTCGCGTCGATCTCGTCGCCGACTTTGATGAACTGACGCGCGTCTTCGACGCGGTCGCGGCCGAGCTCCGAGGCGCGCAACTGACCTTCGATGCCGTTGCCGAGATCGATGATCGCACCGCGTGCATCGACTTCTTTGACGACGCCACGCACGACGCTGCCCTTCGGGTTGTCGGCGATGTAACCGGCAAACGGATCCTTGGCGAGCTGCTTGATGCCGAGGCTGATGCGCTCGCGCTCCGGATCGATTGCAAGCACCATCGCTTCGACCGTCTGACCCTTCTGGAAATTGCGCACGGCTTCTTCGCCGGCGACGTCCCAGGAGATGTCGGAGAGGTGCACGAGACCGTCGATGTTGCCCGAGAGGCCGATGAAGATGCCGAAGTCGGTGATCGACTTGATCTGACCGGACACCTTGTCGCCGCGGTTGTAGTTCTCGGAGAACTCGCGCCACGGATTCGACGCACACTGCTTCAGGCCGAGGCTGATGCGGCGACGCTCTTCGTCGCAATCGAGCACCATGACTTCGACTTCCTGACCCGTCTGCACGATCTTGGCCGGATTGACGTTCTTGTTGGTCCAATCCATTTCCGACACGTGCACGAGGCCTTCCACGCCGTCTTCGATTTCCACGAAGGCGCCGTAGTCGGCGATGTTGGTCACCTTGCCGAACACGCGGGTGTTGGGCGGGTAACGGCGGGCGATGTTCTCCCACGGATCGGCGCCCAATTGCTTGAGGCCGAGGCTGACGCGCGAACGCTCGCGATCGAACTTGAGGATGCGCACTTCGACTTCGTCACCGACCTTGACGACTTCCGAGGGGTGCTTGACGCGCTTCCACGCCATGTCCGTGATGTGCAACAGACCGTCGATGCCGCCGAGATCGACGAACGCACCGTAGTCGGTGAGGTTCTTGACGGTGCCGCGGACGACCGAGCCTTCCTGCAGGTTGTCCATGAGCGCGCTGCGTTCGGCGGAGAATTCCTGCTCCACGACCGCGCGACGCGATACGACGACGTTGTTGCGCTTCTGATCGAGCTTGATGACCTTGAATTCGAGCGGCTTGTTCTCGAGGTAGGAGGTGTCGCGCACCGGGCGCACGTCGACCAGCGAACCGGGCAGGAACGCGCGCACGTGTTCGATTTCGACGGTGAAACCACCTTTGACGCGACCGGTGATGATGCCGGTGACGATTTCGGCTTTGCCGAACGCTTCTTCGAGACGGGTCCAGGTGCGAGCGCGCTTGGCTTTTTCGCGCGAGAGGCGCGTTTCGCCGGTGCCGTCTTCGACGGAGTCGAGAGCGACTTCGACTTCGTCGCCGATCTTGACTTCGATTTCACCACGCTCGTTCTTGAACTGTTCGACGGGGATGACGGCTTCGGACTTGAGGCCGACGTTGACGATCACCATGTCCGGCGAAATGTCGACGACCAGGCCCGAGAGGATCATGCCGGGGCGGATGCGTTGATTCGCCAGGCTTTGTTCGAACAGTTCTGCAAAAGATTCGGTCATTGTTCACTCTGTGCGGCGTATGCCGCGTCATCCCATGGCCGAAGTTCCGTTGGCCGCGGGGTTGCCATACCAGCCACGCGTCCATGCGCAGCCACCTAGAAAACCGATCGAAGGAATTTCGCGGCTCAGCGCCAGAGGGCGCGTGCGCGTCCGAGTTCGATCACCCGTTCGACCACCGCCTCGACCGGCATGCCGGTCGAGTCGACGACGAACGCGTCGGACGCGGGACGTAGCGGCGCCACACTGCGGGTCGAATCCCGCAAATCGCGCTCGGCTATCTCCCGCGAAAGGGCGGCAAGACTACCAGCGGACCCCTTGTCTTTCAACTGGTTATAGCGCCTTCTGGCCCTTTCGTCGGCGCTTGCGGTCAGGAAGATCTTGAGCGGCGCGTCGGGAAACACGACCGTCCCCATATCCCGGCCGTCGGCGATCAGACCGGGGTCACGGGCGAAATCGCGCTGCCGCTGCATCAGGGCATCACGGACCGCCGGCCAGGCGGCAACCCGCGAGGCGCCCTGCCCGGTCTGCTCGGCGCGCACGTCCGCCGTAACGTCGACCTCGCCCAGCAGGATCCGTTCACCGCCGTCCGGGGCCACCTCGAAGCGCACCTGCATCTGCTCGGCCACCCGCACGTGCCCGGCGACCTCGTCGCCCGGAACCCCGCCACGCGATGCGGCGACCGCGACCAGCCGGTACAAGGCGCCGCTGTCGAGCAGATGCCAACCGAGGCGACGTGCGAGCAATCGACTGACCGTGCCCTTGCCCGACCCCGAAGGACCGTCCACGGCCACGACCGGAGTCATGCGGCGCCCGCTCCGTCGGCGGCGACGATACGCAAGCCCATGGAATTGGCGAGCGTCGAGAATCCGGGGAACGAGGTGGCCACGTTGGCGACGTCCGCGATGTCGATCGGGCCGGCAGCGCGCAAGGAGGCGATCGCGAACGACATGGCGACGCGATGATCGCCGTGACTGTCGATCTGCCCGGCGCGAAAGGCCGCCCCCTCGGGCTGGCCGTCGATGCGCATGCCGTCAGGCAGCAAAGTGTGCGCGACGCCGAGGGCCGCAAGCCCCTCGGCCATCACCGCGAGGCGATCGCTTTCTTTGACGCGCAATTCTTCGGCGCCGCGCAGGAGCGAGACGCCCTCGGCGCAGGCGGCCGCGATGAAGAACACGGGGAACTCGTCGATGGCGAGCGGCACGAGATCGAGCGGCACTTCGATGCCCCGCAAACGGGCCGGGCGCACGCGCAGCGTGGCGAGCGGCTCGGGGCCGCTGTCGTCGCGCGACTCGATCGTGATGTCGGCACCCATCGCGCGCAGTATGTCGAGCAAGCCGGTACGCGTCGGGTTCATGCCGACGTTCTCGATGTGCAGTTCGCCGCTGCGCGCGATGCTGCCTGCGACCATGAAAAACGCCGCCGACGAAAAATCGCCCGGAACGCGCACGTGCATTGCATGCAGGGCCTGCCCGCCGCGCAGCGTCACGCTGGCGCCCTCGCGCGTGACGTCAACGCCGAAGCCGCGCAACATTCGTTCGGTGTGATCGCGCGTCGGCGCAGGTTCGGTGACACGCGTGACACCGTCGGCCATGAGCCCCGCCAGCAATACGGCCGATTTGACCTGCGCACTCGCCACCGGCATGACGAAATCGATGCCGT
>Ga0214921_10005765_pt1 | contig 17334 bp, 17 predicted proteins | sample LL1505_MetaG_FD_177992 | JGI IMG/M metagenome (GOLD analysis project Ga0214921, IMG submission 177992) | Freshwater microbial communities from Lake Lanier, Atlanta, Georgia, United States - LL-1505 | ecosystem: Environmental > Aquatic > Freshwater > Lake | place: USA: Georgia | collected...
ACAATCGTTTCAATATCGGCGTATATATCAACGCAATTGCATTCGCAATGTGAGTTATCGGTCGAATATGTGCAGGCAAGAATGCAAAATTTATCCATTCACTTGTGATATAAAGCAAAACAGTAGCGCCGATGGCTTCGCGTTTGGTAATATGACCAGCTACTAGGGGGCGATGCGGGTTATTGACACGATCCGTTTTTAGATCAAACAAATCATTGAGTATCATGCTATTCGCCATAATCAATTGCGTAATTGCAATTGTGGCATAAAAGCGTGGGTTCCGAAATAAAACGAGGGATGGACAGGTGATCCAACCACCGACGATGCTTATCCATAGCGTGGGTAAAATATTTTTCGAACGAATGAGTTTTGCAAAATGAGGAGCCTTTTTGCGTATCGAGTTTCCTATTTTCATCATTGATGATGTAAAATGCTGATTGCTTTGCATATTCGCAACAATAAGGTTGGAATTGCAACTCTCTGTTGGGGCAGTTATACACGAATAAGACGATGCTGGTTCGGCATTGGAAATGTTCAAGGGTGTAAACGATAAATGGTCAATGTTATGTATCAACCATTTTGGGTTTAGACCATTTTCCATTTCCAAGAATACGTCTATCATTTCAAAATTTTTGCGTTTGGTATCGCGCACGAATAATACCTTGGGCGCAAATCCACGAACCACAGTTGTTAAGAAAACTACAAAAATGGAGTTTGTAATTTTCATACTTACGCAACTTGTCTTTTTAGTATGATTGTCTCTATATATTTTCTTTTTCTACACATTTGCAGATTTTCAAGGGTGTAAATCTTCATCGATGTAGATGCGCATTGGTGTAAAAATATTGGTATATTATATACAATAAAAAACGATGGATGATAATAAAAGAATAGAAGAATATGTGACAGAAAAAAATATTCAACCAAGACCCATCATGAATTTTATTGGTTTTTACAATGATGACGATTTAGCAAGTTTAAAAAACCGATCGAATGAAATTCGTGAAGTATTATTACCAGGTTACCTTAAAGATATAGCCGCCGCTACACAGACAGTTGAGTGTTTAAAAGAAAAAGAAAAAAACCCAGGCTATAACGCAAATTGTTACAGTTTGCAAATTCCTAGTAAAGCAAAGAAAACAGAAACCATATCGGAACAAATAAAAACGGAAACCCAAAAATTAAATGCGTTGGTTCGCGAAGGAGATGCATTAAGTAAGGAATACAACGCTATAATCAAGGTTTTGAATAGACACCATTATGCGTTAGGCAAAAAAAAGGGTGAAATTGCGGATACAGAGGGTTCTTTTTTTAAAACAGTACACGCTGGATCAAAAAAAAGAAGACACCGTAAAAAGACGCACAAAAAGAAGTTTAATAAAAATAAATCTAAGAAATTAAGGTGAAATTGTACACCTTTTCTCATTTCATCTGCCCATTTCATGGGCAGATTTGAGTGAAAAGGCAACGTTACATTTCGCATTGAAAATGCGAAATGGTGTAGTAACGCAAATTATTGTTTGATAAATCATATTTCGTTTTCAAGAAAAATATGATTCTGATATACACCGTTCACTCATTTGCACCTAAGTTCCGTTCCATTGCGAATGTGTAGGAAAAGATATACACCCTTGAAGATTTATAATGGGACGCCCGACGGGCGTCTCAATAGAGATTTAAGGGCAACGTTACCGATAAATCAATTAAAAGGCAAACCGACACAAGGAACGGTGGCGGTTTGTCCCATTTTACACCATTTTGCGTTGAAAACGCCCAAATGGCAACGTTACCTTCACTCATTTACGCCCACAAAGTGGGCGTTTTGAATGAGAAAAGGTGTAAATGTTCATCGGTATAAAAGGAGTTAAATATTTTTTTGTTATAACAGGACCGCGCAATCCATTGAAACAAGTTTTTATCGTAAAAACATAACCCTATTTCATAGAATGGCATTATCCTCAAATGAAATCTACAAAATAAAAGTGGGGGATCTATATTTTACGATAAAAAAAACAGTTTCAATGGCTTATTCACAAACAGATACGGTTGACGATTTTTTGAAAATTGGCGGCGATGATATGTGTGTAGAATATAAATATAACAAAACCAATCCAGCACACGTCGAACTGCACTGGCTTCACACAGACGGACAAAAATGCGTAGAAGGTGACATGAAAATCAGTGGGGAAAACACGCTATTTTTGTTTTATTTATCTATTCAAATACTTAAGCTTTACACTCCAGTAACTCATATTGAATTTTTAGATAATTCCAAATTTCCATGCAAGTTGCCCAATGGTAAAAGCGAGAAAATACATCTAAGTCATTACTATTTCTTGTTTCACGGGAAAACATGGTATCATGCAAAATTTGGTGCCTACCCGTTAGACGCAGGGCAACGGATACAATACGATTCTTTTTTGAAAAACTTTGACAACCACGATATGAAACCACCAACGTTTGATTTTAAAAACAATGACCTGAACGCAATGTTTTTACCAATATGGAATACTACGAATACGTGGCGGGAATTTATTCATCGTATACATGCAACCCCAAACATTTGTCAGAAAGTATATCCATGGTATTATAACGCCGCGTTATTATTGACAAAAAAACTAGATATACCAGCAATGTGGTGCATTGACGTTCAACGACTCAAATTCAAAAATATTCCGTTTGAACGAATCTCGAAAACGACGGGAGGTCGTGTAAGAATGAAAACGTATATTCAAGAAAAAATTGGAAAAGACTGTCCTATACCATCCTTATGCAATGAATTGAAGTATAGATAGTTACGTCCATATGAAACATAACATTTTCTACATTAGAAATGATTCACAGGCGGGCACCTGGCGTTTTTCATCAATCCTTCTTTGGTAAATACCGGATAACATTTATTTGGGTAGCCAATTTTATCCTTTATCGTATACCCATTTTCAGGGACACCATATGCTAATGCATTCGCAACCGACGTTCCATATGCTTTTTTATAACTAGCACTGGAATTTGTAATCGAGTCATACCGAACACGTGATGTAAGTGCGCCCGCCGACACAGCGCCTTGTTGTGCAAATTGTGGGTTATTGGGTTTATAATACACAGGTTGGTATCTGGATGTTACGCCAGGTGAAAACTTGGACGTGGTGACAACATCCACGACCGACGATTTCGATGACGGATAGGTTCCAGCCGAGAACCCGATCGCGCTCTGAAAAATATTGTTGTTTATAATAAATTGTGGAACCACGTTGGTTGACGGAACGGTCCATGTTACCAGGTTATTGTTACCATCCTGTGTTGGAACGGTATATTTTGACGAATCCGAAGGACCCGTGTGAAGGGTTTGTAATTCCACCACACGTTTTGACGTATTATATACGATATTTAATAACATGACCTTCACTTTACTATTATTTTGAATATAATAGTGTCCTTTATAGGCGAGCTTGGAATGCAATATGCTATTTAAATCACCTGCGTCATAATATCCGGCCGAGACGTCAACTGTAACAGTGGTTCCTGCATCAATCCAGACATAAGAAAAACTAGTGTCCATGGGGATGCGGTATTTTTTACAGTTCGTTGTCCCATTTCCTGCATACACATTTGAAACCGAAAGACTATCACCGGGCGTAAGTGTAGGGTCACCTTGGCGAATATAATTGTATTGATTTTGACCAAACGTTTTCACGCGACTTTCTAAATATTGTCGATTGTCAGTGTAATACGTCGCAGCATTATTCGCGGGGTTATATTGTTTTTTAATATTTCCACTGCTTCGAACCCGTCGTCTTGCGTTATCAGCAGGTGATAATACACAAGAAGTGCTACATAACCCGGGTCTATCCGATGTGTTCGAGGTGATTGTAAAGTCTAAAGTATTGGCTAAACCGCATCCTTTCTTAGAGGTCACAATATAACCATTGGGCATATCAAACTCTTGAATGCGAGTAGATGTTCTTACATTACAATGACTCATGTCATAGGCCGAAGCAATTTCGCGGCGATAATGTTTTAACGGCGTTGCCTTAAATACTCGGTTGTTTGCCATATTTGTATATTTGCTCGGGTTCCCGTTTTTTCGAATACTGGATGTAATTTGTTGAAATGTTTTTCCCTTCCAAGAAATAAGCGGGCGTTCATTCCTATTTAGTAATTCCGACATTTTGTATATCTATTATATATCTTCTTATATATTATATAGAATGAAATTTCCGACGATAAAGATGCGCACGATTGTGTTTTGGGGTCTGCTTTTCTTTTATTCCTTCTTTATTGTAAACCATTTTTTTGTATCGTATAAAGAAGGAGCAACAGACATGCATTCAATGAGCCCCGGAACAGATGCTTCAAATAATTCTATGCCTGCAAAAGATGCGTCGATCCATATGGTTGATCCGTCCAAAAATGTGGTAACGCCAGATTTGTCCGGTGAACTATTGTCGCTTAAAAAAAAGGAGGAAAAAATGAAGCATGACCTCGATGATTTACAAAAGCAAATTCATAAATTAGAGACCCCGTCTTCCGCCTAGGTGTGTATCGCAAGCAAAATAATAATGCTTAAAAACATAATAGAAATTTCATATGTAGTTTATTCATCGACTACATATGAACATTATTTTAGATACGAAACGGTTTTCATTAGGAAATGCAAGTTTTTTAGATACGAAACGGAACATTATCATGGATGGGAACTTTACAAAAATTATATATTCGAATGAGTGGTTTACCATGAATGGTATTTATTTTTTATTCCCAGCAGAGGCCATTTGCATTCAAAAAATTATGAACAAAATGATACTGAAATTTCATCCATATCAACCCACAAATTTGTCATTGATACAAGACTTTGCAAAAATGGAGTATCGTTTGATCGAATATTATAAACAAATGAATCAGTGTTCTAAAAAAACGTCCAACTTGTTGGCAAAACAATTATATTCAGGATCTATAAAAATTTACAAGGATTACAATGGTGAAAACTATGGTAATTATAATCCAACTCTAAACACCGAGTCATCTCGATACGTTATGAAAATATCTGGCATATGGGAGACACGTGATGAAGTGGGATTGACGTTCAAACTTATACAAGCAACGGATGGATTTCTATAATCGCATCGACATCTTGGGTTTCGGTCTTCCGCGACCGGAGTTCATCGACATTAAATTTGCGGATTGAAATGGGCGTGACCCATTTCGCAAATCATGAACTCGGGTCAACTCTTTCTTCTCTTGAAACCCGGTATCGAAAGCCGTAACATTTATAAATTTTGTCGAATCATCGATAGAATATTGTAATCCAGTAATGGATTGCCACCCTTCGGTAGTGTCCGCAACAAATCGTTCGAATTCCCCTCTGTTTACAATACGAGTAATGCCATCCTTCATTTGGAAAATGTTTTTATCCATAATTGGATAAAATTGCGACCTGTCAATTTGAATGCCGGCACTTAAGATGCGTTTCTGTAAAAGATTGTCTTCATATCCCCATGTCCAAAAATTGGGGTAACCCAATGTTTTTTCGAAATCGCCGCCGTTTACAGAAACGATTCCTCCAAGTGCGAATGTGTATCCATAAAAGTGTTTTACTACTCCGGCGCTCGTCTCATAATTCAAAAAATTTTTGGAGAAAGGCATAGTATCAACGTCATTGAATACGAACGTAATGTTTTGGTAATCATTGGGATATTTATCCTTCATTGCCAAGAACCCAATGTTTTTCATCGCGCCGCGATTGAATTCCCGGGCATCTGCTTGATGAATATAATAAATTTCATAGTCTTGTTTTGGTATATCTTCTAATATTACATTCATGTGTGCAGAAAAAAACTGCTGTTGCTGAGCCCTGTCTCTATAAGGAACAATGAATACAAGTTTGGGGGCGACCAATGGAACTGGTTCAGTAATCTCTACTTCTGGTAGCGCGGGTTCAATCGTAAGACTTTGGATGTCCGAACTATCTTGAAGCACAGGTTCAATCGTAATGCCTTGTTGGTTCGAATATTCTTCATCTAGAGGTGCGTTTGCTACAATTGAAATAGTATCAGGTGAAGAAATCACAAGAGGTTCAACCGAAATGGGCTGCTGTATTTCGGTTGTATCAGGCATAGATATCACAAGTGGTTCGTTATTCATTTGTAACGTATTTTCGAGATGTTCGTTCTCGTTATTGTCCGACATATAAAAAAATTATACTATATACTTTTACAGATAAAAAAAGGCGATTCATAAAAAACACAACCCTTGTCTTTTTCTAAGAATATTTCTCTAAAATAACACTGGGCAACAGACTTTCACGAATAGCGTTTAATTTTTTAAAACATTTATTAATTGTTACCTCGCTTACGCCGCAAATAGATTTCACGTCCTGTTTTGTAATACCTAATTGACAATTATAAGAAATGAAATAGATAATTCCAGCTGAAATTGCATGTGGAATGTTATCTGTAATAATATTGTTTTGTTCGACTTTGTATGCAACAAACTTTGCGACCATGGTCAATTCCTGATTTATATTTAATCGACTGCAGTATCTTTCTATAAAAGAACTTGGCAATGTGGCACATAATTCGTTTGGTTTCGTAGAAATTTCATTATTGCGACCGATGTTTTGCATGATATTGACGGCCATGGAGCAACCATTGGTGGCACTTGTTTTATCCAATTTAAATATTTCAGCGATCTCATGTGCTGTCCTGGGACAACCATTTAGTCTGCATGAAATATAAATAGATGCCGCCTTTATTCCATCGCGATTCATTCCCCTAAACATCTTTTGTTGTGAAATATCTTTATGAATCACCATAGCATCATCGATGAATATTCGAGGCACTCCCGCATTTTGCGCCATAATTGTAATAAATTGAAACTCATCGTATAACGACTTTTCTTTATGTGGCATAGACTGCCATTCAATCCACTTTCTAATTTTCTTCATTTCATAGGACGACTTCAAATTACATAATACTTTACACCCAAACGACGATTCCATAAGCAAAGGATTGATTGGATTCCCACACCGCGTGGGATCATTTGCGTTTTTATCATCTGCTCCATAAAATCTCCATTCCGGTGAATAATCAAGTGTATCTTTATAAATAACACCGCATGTTGCATTGGTGCATGTTGGAAATCCATCATCCATAATCATTAATACACAACTACATAAATGACATAAATCTGTTTCTTCCTTTACCGTTTGATAGACACACTCTACTTTCGTCGATTCGTCTGTAGATTCGGACACGTCTGCATTTTTCGTTAACCCATGTTTATCTTTCTCAAAAATATCCCATAATTTTGATTTTTCTATATGAGACATATCCAACTTCTTTTTTTTTGTTTTACACGACTTTTCTCGGCGGGGCGATTCAACCACGTTTTCATCCTTTATTTTAGGTATACATTCAATCGACGCAGAGATATAAAGATCGACCTCGGAACGGTGACTCGATTCTACAGAATCCATGGTGGATACATTCTTTCCAGAATTGTTTCCTGATTTTTTAACTCGAATCTTGAATGAGTTATTGTTTTCCATCGTTTTATTCTTATATCTCTGCCCCCTTATGCGCTTCAATTTTTTTTGTCTTTATAGTATAGAAGCCAAATATTCCATATAATGTCAATAAGTATAATTTTAGATACATTTAAGGGAACAATTGATATGGCCATTCAAGAGTTTGCTAAAGTGGCGGGGGCGAAAGTGTGTGAACTCATCGATGAAAAAAAAGAGGATTTATGGGAAACCGGTATGAAAGTAGCTTTAACAAAATTTGATCAAGACCCCGAGTTTAACAAGAGTTTACTGCAAAAAATAACAGATGCCGTTGAAAAAAATATTAAGGAGTTAAAACCAGTGGCGGAAACCACGGAAACCCCCGAGGTTAAGGGCGGATCTTTATCAAAACGAAAGAGCAAGCGTCGCCAGCCGAAAAAACGCGTTCAGGGAAAGAGTCGTAAACAATATATCTAGGGGTTTTCCCCATCGTCTCTTCGCTATTTTTGTGAAAAATAGCGAATATGCAGAATGACCACTAGTTTATTTTTTTCTCCAATTTCTCGAACATTTCAGCATTGTAAACTAAGTTTCCGGTTGGTTTATAAGTATTTATCGGTGTGTATGATTTTCCATTCTTCGCCGGCTGTTTTTCTGCGTTCATTGGTGAATTCGACATTTCGTTCTCTATTTCTTTTTCTTTTTTGTCAATAATGTTCCCCTTTTCATCAAGAACATACCCAGTTTTCTTTTTAATTTCAGAACGAACATAGGATGGCACCCAGTTTTTCCATGAAATCCATAATGTATTGGGATGAATATATCTTACATCGAAACCATTCTCATGCAATTTTGCAACTAAATACCCCGTGCATTCCCCGTTATCATACACCGGTTCTCCAAATATGTATTCCGGGACGGTGAACCATACAAACTTCTCCAAAGGTTTTATGCGGGAAATTTGCGTAATACGTTTATGTATGCGATTCAAAATTTTATTGAATATCGACAACTGTTTTAAATCTTTTTGTTGTTGTTTTTCATAAAGTTCGTCAATATTTATTTTACGATTACTTTCTTCATCATCTGTGAATAAAAAACAGGACATTTTGTCTTATATGATTCGTGTAGAAAAAATATAGACAGTTCTACCGTGTTGTCATCAATAACATGACCGAAAACATCACACATTCCCAACAAAAACCCACCATAAAGCATTTGGTGATTTCAGGCGGAGGTATAAATGGGTTCTCGTTTTATGGAGCATTACGCGAAACAGCTCGTCAGCAGGTTTGGAAGATGGAGGACATCGAAACCATGCATGGAACATCCATCGGTACCGTATTGGCTGTCATGTTGGCATTGAAATACGAGTGGGAAACGCTGGATGATTACTTGATAAAACGCCCCTGGCATCATGTATACAAATTTGACATGTATTCTATTTTCGATTCTTTTCAAAAGCGGGGGATTTTTACCAAAAAGGTAATAGAGGAGACATTTTTACCTTTATTTAATGGAAAAGACATGTCGATTGATATTACGATGAAAGAATTTTATGACAAAACTGGCGTTGAAATTCATATATTTACGACGGAACTGAATACATTTAAACTCATCGATATTTCTTATAAAACACACCCGGAATGGAGAGTCGTAGATGCCGTGTATTGTTCCAGCGCTCTTCCCATCGTAATGGCTCCTATATTAAAAGGGGAATGTTGGTATTGCGACGGTGGACTATTGTGCAACTATCCTATACTAAAATGTCTAGAAAACGGGGCGAACATCGAAGAGGTTCTCGGAATAACAAGAATTCCGGACACGTCTCGGCCGCAACATTTGTCCGGAGAATCCACGATTCTCGATTTTGCAATGATTGTTTTATCTAGAATTTTAGAGAACGTTCTTGCCACGCCCCCCGTTTTAACCATGGAAACTGAATTTCGAATACCATCGTTCGCAACATCCATCTATGAAATTTATAGCGTTTGCAATGACATGCAAATGCGCATGAATCTTATAGAAAAAGGGGTTTCTCATGTGAAAAAACAATTGGACAAGGCCTTGTCCGTGTTGGAAGAACTCGACACTGAAATATCAGAATAACACTATGCCATGTCATCGGCTGTCATTTGTAGTAACAATGCATAGGGGTCGATCTCGAACAGCGCATTCCAATCCTCCATCGTTCCATCGGACAATACAACTTTCATATTTTCTTCTAACAAAAGTTCCTCGCGATAAATGATGCGAATATCATCAACTGTTGTTGGTATTCTACTTACTATTTCTTTGTAAAATGACAAAAGCGCGTTATATTTGTCATTCTGTTTTTTGGGAATAGATACGGGCGTTTCTATTCCGTTCTGTAATATGTTCATTAACATGTATAGCGTCCACGACTGACAAAATACATCTTCATCGGTGATTTGCGCAGGACAAGATACGGGCATAAAACGAAACGTATATCCATTCGATTCCGCAAATGGTTTTACAACTTGAAGTGCCACTTCGGGGTAATAAATGCCATATCCCTTTGCTGGTTTCGCCGGATCTATAACATAGATTTCATGGTTTATGTTATCCATATAAAAACTTTGATAATGCGTTTCGTCGGTATCGGCATCTTTTACGTTACATGCTGTGAATATTACATAGGGTTTCTTGTTTATGCATGATATAAGATATTGTTCTATCTCCTTATATTTTGATACCTTTGATATACCATCTGAATACGGGTCGCCATCAAATGTGCGAGAGAATTCAATGTTTTGAACACATGGGCAAAATTCTTTTATGATTTCATTGCGAACATCCTCATAACCCATCATTATTTTTATAGCATGTAATGTCCATGATATAGCAGTTTCTCGGTATAAATTCATAGCATAATCCTCGATATAATCCATTTGACAGGTTGTTCTAATCATAACATCATTTTGTAATGATTAGAAGATTCAATTTTACTGGCTAATTATTCGTCATCACTGTCGCAAATTTTTCAAGCGAAGTCTTTGTAATTTTAGAGTCGAAATCAATGGTCTTGCCATCCTTTACCATTTTAACAGTGGGGTAAGAATCGATGTTGTATGTTTTAATCGCACGGGTCACTTCTGCGTTTTCGGATGTGCAATCGGTGTCCACGCATTTTAACACATATCCATTTATCTCCTTTTCATCATATTGGGACTTAAATGAGTTCCATTCGGGCAAAGCATTTTTGCAATGGGGACACCAGTCTACGTGGAAAAAATAAATCATGACGTCTTTTTGTCGGCGATTCGCATTTGCCACGTCGGAAAACTTATTCCCAGATTTTTTCAAATAAAACGTATTGTAAGCATAATATCCGGCGTATGCAAATATTATGAAAACAACCAAGATGAGAATAAAATAAGAATACGGGCTAATAAATTTACGGAAAACGTCTACGATGTTTGCCATGGATAATATATATAATACGACATACTTTTTGTTGCTAAATGAACGGATACTGATTTACGGATTTACTGTTTCTTCAAATTTAGTAAAAATTATTTTGTCTCTCTATCTTAGACACGTCTCGCAATGCAAAAAACAAAGAAACACGCGAATTTCAAAAATCTTACAAAAATAGGGGGTAAAACGTTAAAAAAACATGTATATAATGAAAAGGACTACTCATCCAATGATGGTATGTTGACCACCATATGGGGACCTGGATTGTGGCATTCATTGCACACGATGAGTTTCAATTATCCAGTAAAGCCAACCTGTCATGATAAAAAACACTATTATGAATTTGTCTCGAATTTGCGCCATGTGTTACCTTGCGGAAAATGTAGGAAGAACTTGTGCAAGAATTTTAAACGATTACCCTTCCGATATGCGCATATGGATTCTCGGGCTTCCTTTTCCAAATACATTTATGACTTACATGAGGTTGTAAATAAAATGTTGGGGAAAAATTCGGGGTTATCCTATGAAGATGTAAGAGAACGTTATGAACATTTCCGCGCCAGATGTGCGAAATCATTGAAACGAATGAAAACGCTGAAAACACACAAAAAAAAGGAAAAGGGGTGCACCGAGTCGCTTTATGGTGAAAAATCCAAGTGTGTTTTACAAATTGTTCCTGAACACGAAAAATGCGATACCTTTCAAATCGACGACAAATGTATTAAAAAGGAATTGGTGTTTGCGTCATAAACCAAAACCCCCCTTAACAAACCAGGAGCTTTGCTGAAAGGTTTAGAAAATTCGCCATTCGCATAAATATATTATGTCAAAGATATATAGTATATTTGCAAAAATCAATGAGCACGACTCCAATTGAAAATCCACCCAAAGGAAATTTACTGGTCGATCTGAATGATATTCCTTCCATAAAAGAACCAGAAAAAGTTCCATTTTGGACAGAAAACCCGAATGTTATATTTGACCCCAAACACATTTTTGAATTTTTCCCAGTAGACACCATGACATATGAACAAAAATTAAACGCAGTCACACGCGCTGTTGTTATATTGACCATTGTTGGTATGTTATTGTCAAACAGTATACGTCTTTTTATTGTTTGCTGTATTACACTCGGTGCAATCTTCATCCTGTATTACTATCATACGAAGGAACAGGATATAAAAACGGCAAAAAAGGGCATTCAGTCGTTGAAAGAAAACTTCGAGGGTCCTGCTCGTGATTATTTAACACAAAGTAACATTCCCATACCCGATGATATATTTTCAACACCCACATCAGATAATCCATTCAACAATGTTCTCGTTACGGACTATGATTATAATCCGAACAAACAACCCGCCCCACCAGCCTTTAACAAAAACATCAATGATAAAATAGTGGCACAAACCAAACAATTTATAAACGATGTTCACCCGGATCAACCCGATATTTCAAAGAAACTGTTCTCTAGTTTAGGCGATAATTTGGATTTCGAACAATCCCTTCGCCCGTTTCATTCTACCGCAAGCACGACGATTCCGAATGACCAGGGAGCATTCGCTGAATTTTGTTACGGAAGCATGATATCCTGTAAAGAAGGAAACGATTTCGCTTGCGCACGTAATTTAACACATTACACGAATTATTGAAAAGGGCCATTTGATCCGTAAAAGATAATATATAGAGTCTATAAACACAAACACTTACAGACTCTATGTGGACAACAATACGACAGCGAATCTTCTCTTATTTGCCGTTGGCAAATTTTGTAGTGGCAGGAACGGCGCTTTGTTTTCAGACCAATGTTCTTTATCCTTGGCATAACGAAATAAGCAAAGATATACAAAAGGCGAACCGCGAAATCACCACTATCAAAAAACTTTTGCCAAAACATTAAAACATTAGAACATTAGAGAATCTTTTGGATTTTTCCTCTCCTAATATAGTATAATTGAAATGGCAACGACTCACTCTTATCTTTTTCATAATACAGATCGAATTGGTTCTGATGCTACGGATAATTCTCAGCGCACATTGTCCAATACACGATTTACAAACTATACGTTATCGAACTATTTTAGTCAAAATTTGTCCACAGGACATGTGGATTTCGCCACCGCGCAACCCACTATGATGGTGGGCGGAACCGTCCATGGTCACGGTTTGGGTGCAGGAAGCGTGGACGCAGAATCCAATATTTTATTGAAGGTGGTCGACGAGCGCCCCCATGAAAAGTTACAACTCATGCCCCGCCCCTTTGTAACCGTTCCCTATTTAGGTCGTGGCAGTTGCGATCCTACATTGGAATCTCAACTTCAACAGGGTGAAATCGTAAGTGACAAAAAAAGCGTGTCTACGATTATGGACAAATCGTTTTCGCAATACGCCTTGTATCCCACCGATGATAAGATGGAGGAGCGTGTGAAAGATAGCAGATACACAGTGGAAGAAGCGGCGATGGACGGATGGGTCAGAGGAGGAACCTCGACGCGTGAATTATCCAATGACGAATATTTGAAGAAAAACAACCGCCCCAATGGAGCATTCTAGACCAATATGCGACATATCATTCGTAAAAAATTGAAGGATTTTACGAATACAAACATTAACTCAAATTACACCGCTCAACATGACGGACACAGCCAATGCAATAGAGACATCCGAACCTATTACAGATTATTATACGATGTTGCTACTCGCAGACATTCAACAAGGTTCGTCTACCATAAAATTGTCTTCCGTAGAAGGCGTATACAAAGGCAGAGTTCTTTATACATCAGACATGGATGACTTCTTTACCATTCTTTCTGTAAATTACGATACAAATACGGTGACCATTGACGGGAGTTTCGATTATAACGGTCAAAATAAAATCGTAACTGTGGAATAGAGCGCAATTTTGCAAATATGAAAGGGAGGCACCCATTTTTTATCGACCGAGCATGTGATTCATCGATTTCAAAATCGATGTTTTTGTTTTCGCATACCCGATGGGGAGATTTATTTTTGCAGATACGCTCGGTTTTGCAATTACATAGGATGGTGACGGATTTGAGGATGAGAATATGGGTGTTTGCTTAAATCCGCGCTCTGCTAAATCTATGCACACATCTCTATATAAATTTAAAAGTGGTATATTATGGTGGGAATTGCGCAAACATGTAATAAACGATGTTGTAAATGCACCTGCCATTTGTCTATCTGTTGCATTATAGGTATCCGCGGACGTTTGGTTGTCTTTACAGCCACTAAAAACATAAATGTTATTATTTGACATGGGTGCAACGCTACTTTTTTTAATCAAACAACTCGTGGGAGATTGATATTGGAAAGACCACGGCAAATCACAAATTGTTCCGCTATGGCAGCAATCGAATATAAACATTGCGCGACACTGTATTTTTTGTATCATCGCCAATAAATCGACATCACGAATAAACCCATTCTCATTGAAATCCATCGGCACCAAAACATCATCCATGTTCGATACGTTGTCATCGCGAATAAAGTTATTTTTTGAATTCTTCATTTGTGTTCCGTGACCACTGTAATGAATCCATATTTCTTCTAAATCACTACTAGATTCAGCCAAATATTCGAGCGTGGACACAATATTTTTTTTGGTGGGAAGTTTGGTGGGGTCCGTATCGTCGTCACGCAATGTTATAATATCTGTCGATCGATAATCATAAGCATCGATTAATACATTTCGCATATTGAATACATCATCAAAACATCCTTCCAAAGCAATATCCGGTAAATGTATGTAATTTATGCCAATTAAAAGCGCCTTTTTCATTGATCGGAATATATAGTATAGCATAGTATAATTTTTACACAGTTTTACGTTGAAAAAAACGTCCACCATTCGTAATGCAAAGACAATGAATATATGTGAATATTGTATCTGAGTATTCTATATAAGAATGGATTCCAACGTATTTATAGTATTACCAAAAGATGTGTATAAATTTGTAAAATCAGACGTGGATGGCGTATGGAAACAAGTGATTGTTTGCAAGGGAAAAACCGACCTTGATTTTCCAACCAAAATTGACCCCGTAACCACAGAGGAAGAAAAGGAAAATTATATGAACTATGTTGACCAATACTTGAACGAAATATTTAGCGACGATGAACGAGAACAACTGAAAGCCCATTTTCCCACGCTTCTTTTTTCTTCACAACAAATTCATCCCGATGATTCTGTTCGTATTCTTAAAAAGAAATTACTGCGAGAACTTGGTGCCGAAACTGTTTCTTACCCTGAAATTTACCTCTATGGTAAGATTCGTGAATCCATTCCTTTTATGAAATACTTTTATGAAAAAACGAAAGATGAGGAATTATTACACACTGGTGGCGTAAGTTCTCGTGCCATTGGAAACGAAAGTGCTTTCACAAAGAATATGGTGGGTCAATTGTTTATGAACATGGGTGTATCCCCAGAATCGATTGCTTCTTTTCAGGAAAATATAAAAACACACTTCACGTATGATGATATATTACCCTATATTCAATCGTCACTACATGTATCTTCTGTTTCCTTGGGGCAAAAATTTGCACTCTATAATGATTATCTATTTTCTGCGAATCCGTATGATGTTCTCCCTTCCTCGGAACCAACCTTCCAATATTCCACGGGAAACACGCTGATGACCTATGAAAATCACCTTTTATTAAGTTATGGTGAAATCGTCGACAAAACCATCTATTTTTGCATGGCGGAAGACGTTCTCCGATATGCACTTGCTTCTTCCATACCAGAAAGTTACATGTTGCATTTGTATTATCCACTTCTTATGAAAGAGAACGTCGCTTCACAAAACGATTTTCAACAAAAACGAGGAGAACTTATTGAAAAAAACAAAAATGTAGTGAAGATTCAAGATTGGAAAAATTACGACACGATTGATACCTTTTATGATATTTATAATATCGCTATGAACCAAGAAACTCCCGCGAGTTTACCCTATACAAAACGTGGGATTTCGTCCTTTAAAATCACACTTCACCCAGAATGGAATACGATAATTCCACTGGAATACATTTTTAAACAATTTCATGCGTCAAAGCGTATTCCTTTTATAAAATATAATCCTGGACTACGCAAAGAGAACATATATCGATTGTATTCGGAAAAAAGCACGCGATCAGGTAAAAAAATCCCGTATTTATCGAAAAGTAAGATTCTTCAATTTGCAAAACAACTTGGGAAAAGTCGCCAGGTATCTATGTATTTACAGCATATCATACATGATACGACAAACATGGATATTTTCATAGATTTTGATCATAATGGAAATATTGCCGTTCGTTCAGAAAATTATGAGGACCTCATATCCGTGGATGAATTAAACGGGATTTTACTCACTGGAATAAATGAAATTATTGTGGAAATAAACGAAGTGTTACAGCAAAGTGGTTATCAATTGCCGATGTTTGAGAACATCGATAACAAACTCGTCGAAATTGAGTCATTAAATTATGTGTATCACGTAACATTATCTGAGAAAAACAAGGATGTGTTTCAGAAAAAATACACGAATTGTTTGTCCCCAATATTCGATATTTTAGAAATCAACGATACCAAGGGGACCCAAATGCGGTTTAAACGTGTTGAAAATTATCGGAAAATGGATGCTATATCTGCCATGATAACACGTGTATATAACGCAACAAATAGCGAACGCCAAGTTGTTCATGCGCTAATGACAAATTTTACAATGACAGAAGAAGAGGCATTGATAAAAATCGCGAAATATTTGAATGAATTTATACAAATACAAGGTCGCTATGTGAACAAGTCCACCGAAATTGCGGACAATCCCGGAATTCCTCTTCATTTTCAATATTCATTGGGAAAACGCGAACTTTATATCGACATATTTGGCATAAACAACATCGCCTACCTGGATGTTCTCCACCTTTATTTGGATGGTTTTTTGAGATTATCACAGGCACCAGATACCGCCTCTGAAAAAATTTCCGCGTTGTTAAAAAGTTGCCAGAAAGTGCTTGTTGAAAAAGAGGAGGTTCCCATCGAAAATGTAATTGCTCCTGTTCAGAATATGGACAATATGAGTATTGTTACAGAAATTAAACCAATACAATTTGGCAAACAAATCGATACACTATTTTTGAAAAAAGACAGTGTCGACGAAGAAGATGAAGATGAAAAAGAAGGCATGTTTTTTGACGAAGACGAAGATGCCGATGAAGAAGACGGGAAGTTGTTTTTTGAAGATGAAGATGAAGAAGAGGGTGAAGCAGAGGGTGAAGCAGAGGGTGAAGCAGAGGGTGAAGCAGAGGGTGAAGCAGAGGGTGAAGCAGAGGGTGAAGCAGAGGGTGAAGCAGAGGGTGAAGCAGAGGGTGAAGCAGAGGGTGAA
>Ga0214921_10005766_pt1 | contig 17333 bp, 17 predicted proteins | sample LL1505_MetaG_FD_177992 | JGI IMG/M metagenome (GOLD analysis project Ga0214921, IMG submission 177992) | Freshwater microbial communities from Lake Lanier, Atlanta, Georgia, United States - LL-1505 | ecosystem: Environmental > Aquatic > Freshwater > Lake | place: USA: Georgia | collected...
CGAATACTGAACCCAAAGCACCTGCTCTTGGCTTTAGAGGAGCATCTATGCCATTGGCATAGACCTCGTCAACTGAAGGAGCAAACAATACATCTGGCTTTACTTCTTGAAGAGCCACCAAATCGCTTTCAAGAGTTCTTGGATACTTATCGAAATCTTCACCCTTACCGAACTGGGTTGGGTTCACAAAGATACTCAGAACAACAAACGAGTTCTCAACTTCTCTAGCTTGAGCAACTAGGGATAGATGACCTTCATGTAGCGCACCCATGGTTGGCACGAAAACAATTGCTTTATTTTCTCTGGCTTTATCAAGAGTTTCTTGTAATTCAGAACTGCTATGAACTAACTTCATTCGATGTCGCCCTCAAGAAGATCAGCAGGATCTATTTCGGTAACAGCAGTTCTAAGTGATTCCTCCAAAGAGGATCTAAGGATTCCAGCTAAAAGATTTCTAGCTTTATCTATTTCTGCATCTTCCAGCAAGTTGATAGCTTGGCCAACAATCAAAGTAGTAAAAGTTGAAGCAACAGATACTGCTTCTGCATATTTCTCTCTAGATTCAGCTGGAACGTGCACTGGTTCTCCACCTAGTTCAATCGCAAGTGTTTGAACAACCGGTAACACTGACTTAGGTGAATCAACAGCAATGTATGACTCATTGAGTCTTGCTCTATCGATAGAACTAAAACCAGTGAACCTCATAGCTGGATGAATAGCCATCGGAACTACACCAAGGCTTAGAGCCTCATCAAATACTTCATAACCATATTCAGGTGAAGTGTGAGCAATCAGTTGTCCTCTAGTAAAGGAATCTGTTTTTACTAAACCTGAAACTAGTTTTGTTATTTCAGTTCCAGGAATTGCAAAGATAACTAAATCTGCTCCTTGCATCGCATCGATAACTGGAACAATACGAACACCAGGTAAGACAGTGCTAACTTGCTCTGCTCTATTTGGATCAGTTGTTGCAATAGCAAGTAACTGATGCCCAGCATCAGATACAGCTTTTGCTAAAGCAAGACCAACCGGCCCTGCGCCGATAACCGCAACAGATAAACGGTTTGACATTATGCCGTCACTGACTTTTCTTTTGCTGAACTGTCTCCATCATCAGGCAACTTACAAATCTCAACAACAATAAAGGCAACTGCGAGCAACAACAAGGATGCGATAGCAGCGGAAAGGTTTGGGCCTATGGCCTCATTAGCAATAACGGGAGATAAGAACTGTTTAGTAAGCACTCCTGAATGCCAGCCAATAAATAGTGCAGCAGTAACTGATGCAGCTTTGGCTAGAAGTAAAACTCGAACGGCATAGAAAGGATCAACTGGCAAAGCTTTCTTTACCTGAGTGGCGTCTTTAGCTTGAAGTATTTTTTTGAGGTTTCTCTTGTATTTCCAAATGGGAAAGACTAGTACTAAGAGAATGATCGCCACCACAGCAACTGAAATGGATAGTGAGATACCGCTTACTGGGATATGAAAGCCGTTGGCTATCGCCCAGTTGCTATAGCCAAACCCTGCCAAGGCTGAAATTAGCAACCAAGAGATTACTCCAATAACACTTATTGGCTTCACTTAATTTTCACCTGACCTACATATCCCACCGCTAGCTTTTCTATTCTCCCAATACCTGGCAGTTTCGCTGACTGGTCCATCACATACCAGGGGACAATAACGAACGACCGGTTAGCCGCCTCCGGATGAGGGATTACAAGAGATCTAGAACTAAAGGTTTCTTGGCCATAGGTAATGATGTCTATATCTATGGTTCTATCCCCCCAACGCTCCTTCCTGAGCCTGCCCAATAGGTTTTCTATAGCCTGCAGCGCGAGCAATAATTCTTCAGGTTTCAGTTTGGTCTTGACCTCTATAACTGTGTTTAGATACTCCGGTTTAGACGCGTCGATGCCAGTGAGTGTGAGTGCTTTTGACTCAAATATTGGTGCGTATTTGGTTACCTTAGTGCCAGGAATCTTGGCTATGCGAGCTATGGCCTGAATGATCCAGTTCCTGCGCTCACCTAAATTGCTACCTAAAGCAATAACTACTTTGGTAGCCATTACTGACCACGTTTAGCTTTGACAGTTACGCTAACGTCTTTGAATTCGTAAGGGATTGGAGCATTTGGCTTATGGACTGTGACTTTGGCCTTGAGCACGATACCGTGGCCAAAGTTCAAGCAGTAATCAAGAAGTCGCTGGGCAAGGGTCTCTAACAGATCCACTGGTTCATTCTTAGTGAGTTCAACCAAACCTTTTGCTAGTTCACCATAGTGAACAGTTTTAGACAGGTCATCTGAAAAAGCTGCAGCATCGCCTTCAATCCAAACGGTTGCATCGATGTAAAAATCTTGCCCGTTTTGTCTTTCAAAGTCGAAGACTCCGTGATGAGCGAAAACCCTAAGACCTTCAATAGTTATTTTGTGCCGCATAGGTCAATTCTGCCCTCTATCGGCTTGACCCTCATGCAAGGCACCAACAATGCTGATGGCATCGACGGTTGCCAGCACATTGTGAACTCTGACCCCCCAGAGTTTGCGTTGCATCAGTAATGCTGTCAGCACAGCGGTCGCAACATCTCTTCTTTCATGAGAGACAGCGTTAGGCTCATCCTCATCTAAAGCACCAGCTATGAAACGTTTTCTTGAAGCACCAACAAGTATTGGTAAACCCAGTTTCTCTATCTCATCTAAACGGGATACCAGTTGCCAGTTCTGTTTCATGTCCTTAGCAAAGCCGAGACCCGGATCAATAACTATGTTCTCTCGTAAAACACCTTTCGAAACCGCTTCATTGACTCTTCCCTGTAATTCTTGAGCTACCTCAACTGCAACATCTTGATACGAGTTCATGGTGTTCATGATGTCGCTGTGTCCACGCCAATGCGAGATAACTAAAGTTGCTTTCGTTTCTGCTGCAACGCTAAACATTTCAGAATCAGCTAAACCACCGGAGACATCATTAATTATTGAAACCCCCAGGCCAATAGCGACTCTTGCCGTTTCAGAATTCATGGTGTCGATACTTAGCCTGATACCAAGATCAGCTTCAAGAAGCTTTTTTATTACAGGAACGACTCGCCCCTGCTCCTCCTCGACAGAAATACGAACAGCACCTGGTCTAGTTGATTCACCGCCGATGTCTATGATGTCGGCACCGCTGATAGCAAGTAATCTTGCGTGATCTAAAGCTGCATCCAGGGATGAATAAAGATTGCCATCACTAAAACTATCCGGGGTGATATTTAGAACTCCCATAACAAGTGGTTTTGCTTTAGGGGCAGTTGGGTTGTATTTCATTTTGCGATAAGAGCCATCACTTCAGCGCGGTTAACCGCTTCTGAATAAACCCCTCGTGAAGCCATGGTTACAGTGTTAGCTTCTGGTTGCCTTGCACCACGAGATGCGACACAGTGATGCCTAGCTTCAATTACAACCACAACGCCTTGTGTCCCTAAACCTTGTTCTAGGGCATCCGCTATTTGAGCTGTTAGGTTCTCTTGCAATTGGGGTCTGGCTGAAAGTATTTCAACAAGCTTAGGCAATCTACCTAAACCGATAACCCGATCAGTTGGTAGATAGGCAATATGAGCAATACCGGTAAATGGCAACAGATGATGTTCGCAGATGCTAACTAGTTCAATATCCTTGAGAATTACCACATCGTTGTGTTCCGCTGGGAAAGTACTTTTCAAGGCAGCTAGTGGATCTTCACCAACGCCAGAGAAGAACCCTGCATAAGCATCAGCAACCTTTTGCGGAGTTGCCTTGAGCTCTTCGCGGTTAGGGTCTTCGCCGATAGCTAGGAGCAGTTCTTGAACTGCTGCCTTGATTCTCTCGGCGTCAACCATCTAACTAAGCCTTTTTAGTCTTAGTGCTCTTCTTTACAGCTACGCTCTGAGCGGCCCGTTTAGATGCCGTTGAACCCTTAGCGGGGATAGCGATAGGGCCCTGCTTAGGCTTAGGCCTTGACTTCTTTGATAGCCACTGCGCACGCTTAGGAAGCTTCTTCACTGTCTTGAATATCTTGGCAATCTGCTCAGCGTTAAGGGTCTCTGTTTCCATGAGCTCCTTAGCCATGGCATCTAAAACCTTGCGGTTCAGATTAATTGCCCTATAAGCCTCATCATGAGCGGCATCAAGTATGCCTCTGATTTCCTTATCAATCTGTTGGGCAGTGATATCTGAATATTCTTTGGTGTGAGCCATGTCACGGCCAATAAAGACTTCACCGGCCTGACCGTAAGAGACAGAACCAACGATGCTAGACATTCCATATTGCATCACCATTGCCTTGGCAATAGAAGTTGCTTTCTCAAAGTCATTAGATGCGCCAGTTGTTGGATCACCATAAACAATCTCTTCTGCAACACGACCACCCATTGCATATGCAATCTGGTCAAGTAACTGATTACGAGTAACTGAGTAACGATCTTCCAGAGGCAAAACCATGGTGTATCCGAGTGCACGCCCACGAGGCAAAATGGTCACCTTAGAGACAGGGTCACTGTGATTTAGAGATGCTGCAACTAGAGCGTGACCTGATTCGTGATAGGCAGTATTCAAGCGCTCGGTATCTTGCATTAGTCGAGTCTTCTTAGCGGGACCACCGATAACACGATCGATTGATTCATCAAGAATTGCATTGGTGATCTGCTTCTCGCCACTGCGTGCAGTTAGTAGTGCAGCTTCATTCAAGACGTTAGCTAAATCAGCACCAGTAAAACCAGGAGTTCTTCTGGCGACCATTGCTAGATCAACATCGCTAGAAACAGGCTTACCTTTAGCGTGTACCATCAGAATTTGTTCACGACCGATAAGGTCAGGAGCTGAAACACCAACCTGACGGTCGAAGCGACCAGGACGCAATAATGCCGGGTCAAGAATGTCTGGACGGTTTGTAGCAGCAATAAGAATTACGTTGGTCTTCGAATCAAAACCATCCATCTCAACTAGTAACTGGTTGAGGGTTTGCTCACGCTCGTCATTACCGCCACCGATACCAGCACCTCGGTGACGACCGACAGCGTCAATTTCATCAACAAAGATAATTGCAGGTGACGCCTGCTTTGCCTGTTCGAAAAGATCTCTAACCCTAGATGCACCAACACCAACAAACATTTCAACGAAGTCAGAGCCAGAAATAGTAAAGAATGGAACTCCAGCTTCACCGGCAACTGCCTTGGCAAGCAAGGTCTTACCGGTTCCCGGAGGACCGTAGAGCAAAACGCCACGAGGAATCTTTGCCCCAACAGCTTGGAACTTTTGTGGTTCTTTCAAGAAGTCTTTTATTTCTTCTAGTTCTTCGATAGCTTCATCGACTCCAGCAACATCAGCAAAGGTGACCTTAGGCATGTCTTTGTTATAAAGCTTGGCTTTAGATTTTCCGAACTGCATCGCCTTATTATTAGCGCCTTGAGCACCGCTCATCATGAACCAGAAAATACCAACAATGAGCAGGAACGGGAGAATGCTGAACAGCAAGGACAAATACCAAGGGGTGTTGGTTACCTGGTCATTGAAGCCTTCAGTGATTGTGGCATCCGAGATCACTGTTGAAACTTGTGTGCCGCGAGATAGTGAATAGAAGAACTGAATCTTGTCGCCATATTGGGTGTCCGCAGCATTCAGGGTGACATCAACGCGTTGTTCACTGTCGATCATTAGAACAGTCTTAGCCGCACCATCCTTGATGAACTGAAGTCCAACAGAGGTATCTACCTGCTTGAAGCCGGTGGTATTGACTGAGTTGAACCCAATAACCAATACCGCCACAGCTAAAGCAATCCAAATAAAAGGACCTCTAAAAAGTTTGCGTGGTTTCATAAGTGAGGCTGAGCCCCTACCTTTCTATTGCCAGAACACCAACTAATAGGCTACCCGTTGAACCGTTGGCTGTCTGCCCCTTGTTCGCAGTCAGATTAATGCTTTTTAGCTGTAAACCTTAGGGTCTAGGACCCCAACATCCTTCAAGGTTCTGTATTTTTCATCAAAATCTAGTCCATAACCAACAACGAACTCATTGGGAATGTCGAAACCGACCAACTTTACAGCAACTTCAACCTTGGCTGCCTCTGGCTTGCGAAGCAGAGCAACAATCTCAACCGAGGCTGCCCCGCGAGCAGCTAAGTTGCTCGCCAACCAGGAAAGGGTCAGACCTGAGTCAATAATGTCTTCAACGATCAGAACATGCCTACCTAAGACATCTGCGTCTAGGTCTTTGAGGATACGAACCACACCGGAAGACTGGGTTCCTGAACCATAAGAAGAGACAGCCATCCAGTCCATTGCAACCGGAATCTGGATTGCTCTGGAGAGATCAGCCATGAACATGACCGCACCTTTAAGGACACCGATAAGCAAGAGGTCTTTGCCCGCATATAAATTGTCTATTTCTAATGCCAGTTCTTTTACTCTGGTTGCGATCTGGGCTTCGGTGACTAGCACCTTAGTAATGTCGGCTTGTACCTTGTCGAGGTCCACTTAGCATGCTCCTGGTTTTAGAGTTTTAGTGCTTTTGAGAATAATCTCTTTGCCCTGTCTGACTACTCTAACGGAGGGAAGGGCTAAAGGTTTCTGACCATGCCAGTTAGTTACCAAAGCATTAATCGAATCAATCTGAACCTTGGCTGGCTCTACCCCTAGCAAACCCAAAGCCTTCAAAATGACTCTGTTTCTAATAGCGGCAGAGAGTTTCTCTAAACCTTTAACTTCAAGAACAACTGAGTTGTTCGTCGTCTTAGCAACTGCTTTGAAAGCTTTAGCGGCTTGAGCATCTAAATACTCAAGATCTTCTTGCAAGATGCCGGCGGTCTTAGCTAAAGCTTCAGCGATACCTGGACCTAGTTCTTTTTCTAAAACAGGTAACACCTTCCTACGGACTTTGACTCTAGAGAACTTAGTGTCCTTGTTCTGTGGATCATTCCAAACAGCAATACCTGAATCTGAACAGAAGGCAACTGTTGTTTCTCTTCTGATACCAAGTAGTGGTCTGAGATACTTTCCATCACTTGATAGCTCTTGCATACCTGCAATCGACTTAGCTCCTGAGCCACGGGCTAAACCTAGTAACACTGTCTCTGCTTGATCATCGAGAGTGTGACCTAGCATTGTGAACTTAGCCCCATGTGTTTTAGCAAAAGAGTCCAATGCTCCATAGCGAGCATTTCTAGCGGCAGCCTCCATGCCAATGGAGGCTTGCTTGACTTGAACCTCCATAACCTCCACTGTTTCAAAACCTAAAGACAATAATGTCTCTTTAGCTTTGAGAGCTACCTCCATAGAACCCTTCTGGAGATTGTGGTTGACGATAACTGCGAAGACATCTATTCCTGCTCGTTTACCTTCAAAGATTGAAGCCGCTGCAAGAGCTAGCGAATCTGCTCCACCGGAGACAGCAACAGAAATAAGATCTCCAGAAGAGATGCCTTGCCTATCCCAGGCATCCCGGACAGCACGGCGAACATCCGCCATAGCTGGGGTTAGCCTAGGTCGCGATGCCATCTGTGCCCTTTCGGTATTCTTGTATTACCAAGCCTATTTAGGAGAACCATGTCAATTGATGCCATCATCGAGATTCCTCGTGGAAGCCGTAATAAATATGAAGTTGACCACGAGTCAGGACGTATCCGTCTAGACCGTGTTCTATACACACCTTTTGTTTATCCAGTTGACTACGGTTACTTCGATAACACCCTAGGTGGCGATGGGGATCCACTAGATGCCCTCGTATTACTTGAATTCCCAGTATTCCCAGGCGTAATCGTTGAGGTTAGAGCTGTTGGAGTGCTACCTATGGAAGATGATGGCGGTATCGATGAGAAGATTCTTTGCGTTCCAGCTAAAGACAAGCGTTGGGCTCACATCCAAGACATCAACGATGTTCCCCAGCAGACCAGAAACGAAATTGAGCACTTCTTCGCGCACTACAAAGACCTTGAACCAGGCAAGTGGGTCAAGCTAGGTCAGTGGGCTGACAAAGCAACAGCCGAAAAGCTAATCGAAGAAGCTCTTGAGCGCTTCAAAGCTGAGGGTTCGCACTAAAGCTAATTACTTAAAACTAATTGGGAGGGTCAAAAGACCCTCCCAATTAGTTTGTCTTGCTTAGTTGATTCTTGTGATACGGCCGTCTGTTGACATTACAACTGGTCCGTTTGCGCTATCGCGAGTAATCGCTTCACGAACAAGAGTCTCTAGAACGTCACGGGTTCTAGCTTTAGCCAGTCCACCGAACATCGTGTATCCATCTCCACCAGCAACCATGAAGTCATTGGTTGCAAGAGTATAGGAAACAGAGGTTGAGTTAGGGATTGGTGTTCCATCTGTCAGTGTCACTGCCTTGACTCTTCCTGAGAGAGCTGCGACTGACATGTCAAATGTGAACTTCAAGCCAGATACCTGTGGGAATCTTCCGGCACCAAGTGCAATCTGTGAAACACCATTTTCTAGCGCTGACCAAACATCTGCTCCTGTGATGGTTGTGGTTGCTGCAGTGTTGCCGAATGGTAGAACCGTTGCGACGTCACCAACTGTCAACTTGTAAGGACCAGAACTGGTTACCTTCCAAGGGCCAGTTGAGGTCGTGAAACCAGGCTTTAGGCTGGACCAGCTTGGGCGGATGATCGAAGCATCGCTAGGTACGAAGGTCTTCGCGGGAAGCATGTCGCGCAGACCACCACCGTTGATGATTGCGATCTGAGTTCCCATAGCTGAACGAAGATTGTCAGCCACATAGTTACCCAAAGCAGTCTCGTAGTTTCTCTGCACCTGAGGAGTTCCACCGTTAGGTGCAACATCCGCAATATAACCGATTTCCACGTTGTACTTAGTTCCTAGGTTTGCCTTGTACTCGTTAATTGAGGCAATTGCGCTCTGGTTAAGTCCTGTTGCTGCAAGCGCTGTTCCAGCAACTACTTTAACTGTTGGAACGATGTGCTCAACACGAGAGCCGATTGTCTTCCTAGTTGCAGTGTCCACACAAGCGTGGATCCTGTTGTACAGAGTTCCAGCATTAGGAGTTTCTGCAACTAGTTTGTTGGCAACAATGCCGCCATACTTCAGGTGGCTGTGACCACCCAATACGATGTCTGATCCTGTTAGCAATGGAGTGATATCTAGCAAGCGTCCCTCAGCAACAGATGTTTCGGAGTTGAACTGGCCGAAACCTTCGTGAACTAGTGAAACAACGATATCTGCACCAGCTTTACGAGCTGCTTTGATTGCGGCTTGGACCTGATTCTTAGTTGCCACACCAGCTGTGTTGGTAGCCAAGATGTCACCGATGTTCATGTTTCCTAGGTTGCCAGGGAAGACTACTTCCTTGGTCTCTGGAGTGTTCATACCGATGACACCAACCTTGACTCCGCCACGGTCAACAATTGCCCAAGGAGCAACTGCTTCGCCCTTGGTGTTCTTACTGCTAAGTTCAGTCAGGCTTGAGTAGTTTGAAACAATCCACTTGTAATCAGAAGCCGCGATGCGACCGTTTACTCTAGCCAGGTTGTTGTCGTGTTCGTGGTTACAGAAGGTCGTGACATCAACACCCATGTAGTTCAGTGCCTTTACAGAAGGCATTTCATCAAAGACTGTTGAAAGCGGTGGAGCTGCTCCCCAGTTGTCACCACTTGAGAAAGTGAACGTTGCTGGGTTCAGCGCACGGTCGGATGCAAAGTTAGCGGCCATAGTGGCAGCACCGCTAGTGTATGTGTCGAAACCACCGGCTGTTGTTTTTGTGTAATCCAGTGCTCCGTGGAAGTCGCTGAAAGCGTCAATTTGAAAGTCTCTGACATCGCTTACTTTTGCAGTGTTAATAAGAGCAACTGCCTTAGTAACCGACTTGACACTCAGGGCTGGGATATCACCAAAAGCTGTAATGTTTCCTGCACCATCCAAACCGTAAAATCCGTCGCCGTTTGAAGCTACTGCAGTGTCTTTTAGTCCAGTGGCGAAAGTAGCAATAGCTGGCGCATCGCCATAAGAAACAATCTTGCCTGTCTTTGTGATAGCCCAAAAACCTTCTCCGGTGGCCCGTGGGACCACTCTTACATAATTGTCCCTAGGCAAAAGATCAGACTGTGCATCGCCTGCGCCATAAATCTTTCCTGATGTTTCAACAAGCCACATTCCCTTGCCGCTCGAAGTCGGAGCCCCGCCAATAACGTAACCTTTCACAGAAGAATTTCCTGCGATTGCCGGAGCGTTAGCCGAGGCCGAAACTTGCCCTCTCTTACCAATTAGGTAGTAACCCAGTTTGTCGTAAGAGGAAACTATCTGAACTGCAGTGTCATTCAATGTGTTGGTGGAAAGAGTTGCATCACCCAAAGGGACAATTCTGTTACCGGAGGCTAGAAGCCAAGCACCATTACCTGAAGGGGTTGATACAGAGCCGAAGTAGCTGGAAGACTTTGTGGAAAGTCTCGCAAAGTTACCTGTCGTTGAACCAAGGTTCGTGGTAATTCCGTTGCTGCCAACAGCAAAGAATCCAGTCTTCGCCGCCAACGGAGCGACACTTGACGAGGCCAATGAGCCAGTTCCGAATCCTTGATTGTTTACCGCATAAACATTGAATGTGGCTACGGAGTTATTAACAGCAGGAACGAAAGCTGAGTGCTGGGATGCGTCAACTGTTGTTGTGCAGGTACCCTGTCCACCATCAATTACGAACTGCGTAATAGGCGTGTTCCCGTTTGATGACGGGTCTGACCAAGAAACTGTGAAACCACCTTCTGCTGGAACCGCTGTTACGTTTAGCGGCGCTGTTGGGGTTGAGAAAGTGACAGCTGCATTCGCTGACATTGGGACCACTGCAACAGCGATCGAGAGTGATAAAGCAACAAAAATGGAATTTAATCTGGATGTATTCTTCATGCTCCAAAGAATGTCCGAAAGAGATTAACAAACGGATAACCGTAATAGTGAGGTTGCTTAAACTTTGGTTTCCAGATTCAAAGAAAAAGATTTCTAATTGGTAAACGAAGCGAAGATTATTAGAATTCTAAATGTTTAGGGCGGGCACCAATAGTTGTAACAGCAATAGCAGCTATTTTAGTTGCTAGCTCAATTGCTGTGTTTAGTTCTTTACCTTGGGACAGGTTTGCAACTAGTGAACCTGCGAAAGCATCCCCTGCTCCAGTTGGATCAACAGCTGTTACTTTTGCTGCTTCAAAAGAATTGGTTTTGATTCCCTCTACATAAAGGTCAACTCCGTTAGCGCCTTTAGTAACGATGGTTATGTGTGCAGGGGTTGTTGAGAGTAATGCAAACTCGTCTTCGTTTGGTAAGAGGATATCAACGCCGTTGATAGCTTCTTTGAACTTTTCAACACCAAAGTCTTTGATGTATCCGGTTGAACCAGGGTCAATTACTAACAGTGCGCCAGCATCCTGCACTCTTTGAATAAGTGATTGAATCTCATCCTTTTCTCTTCCAAATAGTGAATAACCACTGATGTATACATAACCGAAGTCACTTAGGTATTCTTCGGTTAGTTTTTCGAATGAGAGTTCTTTGTTTGCTCCCCTGTCGGTGAGCATGCTTCTCTGGTCACCTTCAACTAACACAATCAATGTTCCAGTTTGTTTAGTCGTGCTTTTTTGTAATTCGGTATGAACGTTATATTTCTCAAACTGCTCTTTGATTCTGTTTTCATCGTTAGCGCCAACACAACCAATGAAGGTAACTTCTGCCCCATGGGTAGCAGCCCAGCTAGCCATGTTGCTAGCTGACCCACCTAAAGTATTAGCAATGCTGGCATCAGTATCGGTATTAGCTCTGATGGCTTCAGTTGGAACAACGATTATGTCATCTATGACATCACCTATTACGAGAACTCTCTCCACTATTGGACTTTCACCCAGGACTTAGCTATTTCGCCTGCAAGTCTTACGTTGTTGCGAGCAAGGTCAAGGTTTACTTCAAGTGATCTGCCTTTAGATTCTTCAACGATGAAGCCAAGTAAGAAAGGTGTGACAGCCTTTCCATGAACACCAGCGGCATCTGCTGCTCTAAAAGCAATCTGAAGAACACGATCGTGTTCTTCAGGATCCCACTGCAATTCCTGTGGAATTGGATTAGCGATAACAATTCCCTGACCATGACCTAGAGCATCTTGAGCTTTCATAACCTGAGCTATTTCATCGCTTGAATCCAAAGACCAATCGATCTGTAAACCTGATTTGTTTAGCCAGAAGGCCGGGAACTCTTTGGTCTGCCAACCAATAACTGGAACTGATAGTGACTCCAGTCGTTCTAGCGTTGCTGAGATATCTAATACAGATTTCACACCAGCACAAACAACTGTGATGTTGGTAACTGCAAGAGTCGAAAGATCTGCTGACTCATCGAAAGTCGTGTTAGCACCTCTGTGGACCCCTCCTAAACCACCGGTAGCGAAGACCCTGATACCGGCAAGGGAGGCTAGATGAGCTGTAGCTGCAACTGTGGTTGCTCCGCTTTCCTTTCTTGCAGCAAGGATTGGGATATCTCTAACACTTGCTTTAGTTAGGTCTTCATTAGCAATTCTTTTGACGCCTTCGTCATCCAAACCAATTTGAGGGACACCGTCCAAGATGGCAATAGTTGCCGGGGTTACCCCTTTAGCTCGAAGAATCTCTTCAAATTCGATTGCAGCTGCAAGGTTCTGCGGTCTTGGTAAGCCATGAGAGATGATGGTGGATTCCAAGGCAACTACAGGCTTGCCTGCGTTTAAAGCTTCCTGGACTTCTTTAGATAACTGAAAAGGTTTCATACCTCTAGGTTAATGCTTCAAAGGAGGGCAGTTCTAAGGCTAGATTCCTCCGCCTCCACCGCCGCCGCCGCCTCCACCGGATGAACCGCCGCCACCTGAACCTCCAGATGAGCTGGCTGCTAGCGACTGGGTAAGAACTTGGTCGAGGTTAGAGAAACTATCCGAGAGCGCTGAAGAACCGATAAACCAAACAGGGCTGCCCTGGTCTTGATATAGATCTGTGAGAACTTTGCTCCATTGCTTTTGTAGACCTAGGAGAATTGCCCAAGGCAACACCTCTTCATAGAGTTTCAAAACTTGCTTACCTTGTATTTCCGAAGGCTTCAGCAAAGCCCCTTGCGGAGATTGTAAGAATTCCAGCCTGTCCTTTTCAGCTAGCTCGATATACATCTCAAGCCCTTTTACGTAGGCGACTAGTTCTGAGCCTTTATCGGTTAGTGCACGCTTTGAGAGCAGTAGCCAGTAAAGAAAGGTAAATAGTGCAAAAGAAAGAACTGGTGCCGAAACATAACCGGCGTCAGTCTCAGCATCGAGTGATGCGGCAAAGAGCATCCACACCACATAAACCAACAGACTAATGATGAAACCTATAGCCGGAATTCCGAGTGCTCGCTTTTTGAAATAACCGGATGAATTCACTAGCTTGGCTGCTTGCGCCTTCAAGCTCAGCAAAGATTTAGACAACTCATTTCTCTCAGTGGCTCTCATGTTGTGAGCTAGGAGCAATTCTTCACCAGGGTTTCCAATGGCCAAGGATTCCAGCAAAGAATTATGGTCGGCGTTGGTAGTAGTTACCTTCGTTCTTCTAAGAATGAAATCCTTGTTCTTACTATCTGGAACAACTTCTATCTCAATGAGCTTCTTGACCGCAAGCTCAACAACGCTAGCCTGATGCAGGTGGCTTGTTTTTCTTGAGACTAAAGCCGAGGTTAATAATCCAGGCTCTGCTGCTGGCTTGTACTGAGGAACAATGAATGCAAATTTGTTAGAAGACCTAATACCAAATATTCTGAAGTAAATTGCCCAAATCAATATCAGGATGGCAAGAGCAAGGCAGACGAAGAATCCATACCAAGCAAAGGTTCCAGACACCTTCGGCCCACTGGTGTTAGCAACATTTGGATTAAAGGCAATAGCTATGGTGAGATTCTCAGTCGCTTCCAGTTTTCTTGAAGTGAAGGTTATCTGATTTGCAGCATCACTTGAGAAATCACAAGACTCGGTCGATCCTTGAGGCCCTTGATAGCAGGATGTCTTATCCATCACTAGGTTGTCAGCAAGTGCCTTATCTAGGCTGACTGTGGCACTCACCTGATCAAAGCTTTGAATCCAGCCTGTTCCATTAACATCCCAGTAGAACTCATCAAAACCAGAAGTGTCTTGATAATTATTTATGACCCAGGCCTGATGATATTTGATTACGTAGGTCTGTTTGCCATGAACAAATGATTCATCAATTGGCTTAATTGCTAAATTGGTAAAACCATTCTCTACGGTTACTTCAAATTCTCTTGATCTTCCAAGTTCATCGGTTACTGAGATTTGATCTATCAGCCCGGGAAACTTTCCGTAACTTGAAGTTGGGATGCTTCGCATTATCCCGTGGTTTTGATCAATCTCAGGAAAGTTAGCAACGAGGGTTTCAGTCACCAGCATCTCTGGACGGTTATCTTTAGCTGAATTCAAAGAAAGCTGATACTCGCCATGAAAGGAATCAAAGGTAAAGTCATTCACATCTGCGGAGCTCGGTGAAGTTAGCCCCAACAGCACTAAAACAGCTGTTACTAACCAGTATTTTCTGAGCTTTCTCATGATTTCAATCTAATCTGCGTTATTTAGTCCGGCAACTTACAGGCAGGTGTCCCACCAGGTAACTTATGGCGATACTTAGCGACCAGGCGATATGTTGGTTTAGCAAGCCACCTGAGTGCTGGACTCATAGCTGTTTTTCCAAGAAACTTTAGTACTGGATTTGGTTGGACCCTAAGCGTCATAGCAAAGCCCTCGTGGCCACCGTAAGGCTTTCCGTCCACCAACAGATAAACCTGGTCTGCACAGTCCTGCTGTGTTATTGGGAGATTAGTAAAATCAACGAACTGCCATGGGGTTACCTCCATGACTATTCTGCTGTGTTTAGCGATGAAATTTGCCGTACTAGTGCAAAACCCGCAGTCCCCATCAAAGATGAGCACAATCTTTTGATTGCTCATGTCTCCAGAGTAGTTCAGTTTCCAAGTGCTGGCACGAAATGAATTTGCGGCTGCATGATCGCTTAGAACTTGTCATCTTTAGAACCTGAAAACCGGTACCTTCTCCTACTAAAACGGCTGTTCGGACTCTAAGAACCTGATACCCATTCAATAATCTTGGTAAAACTGTTAGGGCGTTTGTGGTAACTGCTGACCTCATAGCCTCCAGCTTTGCTAAAGAATAGACACGCCTGGGCCGCTAGCTAGATCAGTTTCGTTCCTAAATAGCTATCTGCTAAAATTGAGGAGCTAAGGTATTCAATCTAATAATGGGGAGTTATAAATGTTAAGTCCAGATGCAAATCTAAATGTTGTTCTTTTCTTTCTACTAGGTAGCGGTATCTTTGCTTTCCTAGGTTTCAAGTTCTATGCACTGAAAGTCAATCCGTTCAAAGACTTCGGTATTGGTCTTTCGCTTTTTGGTTTATCTTTCTTGGGATTCGCAGCAGTTGTTGCAACTCATCCTGCAGATCTAGGGCTAATGATGTCACTATCGGTTTTGCCTTTCGTTGCAGGTTTTATTGCTCTTGTTTCTTCAGCTACTTTCAACTGGCAGAAGAACACTAGAACTCTAATGATGACAATTGCGATTGCATTCCTAGTCACCTTGTTCGCTCTTAGAACTTGGGTGTATCCGTCAGAGCCTGGCTTTAGTGAGAATGGTTTAGTTTCTTTCCATGCTCAACCGCCGGTACTTATTCTTTACATCCTTGCTTTTGCTGGCGGTCTTATGACAGCAATTCAAGTAGTGACCACTCGAATCACCCTGTGGCGTCAGGCAGCTCTAACCAGGATCTTCTTCAACCTGATCGTCCTTGGTGGAGTTATCTTGCTCACCAGCGCTGATGACCAGATGCAGTATCTGAACAGCGCATTACTGACAACTGGTTTCTTAGGTCTATTTGTTCTCTATGTGAGAAGCAAAGTGGAAATTGACACCAAGAGTTAATTACTTATTAGCCCCTTTCGCCTCCTAATCGAGCCGAAAGGGGCTAATTATTTAATCGGTATTTGACAAAGACTTTGAGATTGTCGGACAAAAATTTCATCAATAGAATTCTGATATGAGATTTCTGATAGAGGTAATTGATAGCAAGTCACGTTCTGGGACATCCGATGAAATGGCTGCAATCGACGAGTTCAACGAGATGCTTCAAGACAAAGGGCATTGGATTCTTGGGGTTGGCATTGATGATCCAGCGAAGTCGATCGTCATAGATAACAGAGCAGATTCAGGTTTAGTTACCCATGGGCCGGTAAATGACACCACTGAATACATGGCTGGTTTTTGGTTAATCAGCGCTGATTCACTTGAACAAGCTCAAGAGTTGGCAAGGCTTGGTTCTAAGGCTTGCAATCGTAAGGTTGAGGTCAGGCCGCTTATCGGTTAAGGCATAGACTGCCAATATGGCAGTCAAGCCAGTGAAGTGCAGCGCTACGAGAATGAAAATAGAAACCAAATAGGTTTGCAGGTTAGACAGACCATGAGCGGTCAAACCTTCTTTGCAATTGTTCAGGTATTCATGTCTTCGATTCCAGCGGTTATCTACCTCTGCGCCGGGGTGCTTATCCTTCAGGCCGATCCAATAAGCATTGGAACCGTTGTTGCTTTCACAACAGCACAGGCAAGACTCCTTTTCCCCATGATGAACCTGCTCCAAGTTAGCCTCGACTTACAAACCTCTCAGGCGCTATTTGCAAGAATCTTTGAATACTTTGACTTACGTCCAAGTATCAAAAACCCCGAACAACCAAAGCACGTTGAGAAGAACCAGCTTGGTTCTATTGAATTTGATAACGTGACTTTCTCCTACCCGGGAACCGGTGAAGAAACCGAACCGACATTAAGGAACATCTCATTCAAGGTTGAAGCAGGTAAATACGTAGCCCTGGTTGGCGCATCCGGATCCGGTAAGACAACAATTAGTTATCTGATTCCACGCTTTTTTGATGTCACCTTAGGTTCAGTCAAATTCGGCGGAGTAGATGTTCGTGAATTGAACCAAGAGGAACTGATAGATCAAATTGGAATTGTCAATCAAGAAACATATTTGTTCTATGACACCATCCGAGAGAACCTAGCTTACGCAAAGCCAAAAGCCAGTCAGGAAGAAATAGAAGCCGCTGCCATTTCCGCCAACATCCATGATGTCATCATGAGCTTCCCCAAAGGTTACGAAACTTTGGTTGGGGAAAGAGGCTACCGACTTAGCGGTGGTGAAAAACAGAGAATTGCAATTGCCAGAGTGTTGTTAAAGGACCCGCCTGTTGTCATCCTCGATGAAGCTACCAGCGCCATGGATACCAACAGCGAGCGCATAGTTCAAACCACCCTA
>Ga0214921_10005768_pt1 | contig 17313 bp, 18 predicted proteins | sample LL1505_MetaG_FD_177992 | JGI IMG/M metagenome (GOLD analysis project Ga0214921, IMG submission 177992) | Freshwater microbial communities from Lake Lanier, Atlanta, Georgia, United States - LL-1505 | ecosystem: Environmental > Aquatic > Freshwater > Lake | place: USA: Georgia | collected...
CTCCTCGCCCATCTCCTGGAAGACGAGAAGCAGCGCGAGTGCATGTCGTGCACCACACTCTTTCAGAAGGCCCATGAACTCAAGACGTGGCTTCAATTCCATGGCGCGGACCTCCGCTTCCTCTCCAAGTACATTCGCTGCCTACAAAAGGAGTTGTCCGTCTAACTAGATAAATCAACACACAGCCATCAAACGTATAAAAGAGGTATCATTCTACCTTTTTATATTGTTACCGATTGTTTCTAGAAGCGCTGATAGGAGCGCGGTCCATATCCAATAACGAACCGTGAGAAATATACGGTTTATGGGACACATGCATCTCCATCTCGCTCGTCATGATTTCAGATATTATGTGAACAGCCGTCTTCCCCAAATAAGGTGTTTCTCCACGGTTCGTTTGTACATACGAAGGAGTACATCCAATGAACGATCGTAATCCTTTTTATAGATATTTGTTGGAATGGCGTACATCTCATCTATCATTACTTGAATTTCTGGTGTACGTTTTACATCATTCATATTGTAATAACCCAAATCTCCTAATATCATAATAGATGTACTTTGGAGTCCTGGTTGTTTCACGGGAAGTGACATTGCCCAAGAGTGGTCGTTCGATAGGCGCTGTAGAAGAGTAGACAATTCCACATCACGAGTGTCCGCATAATAGATAATACGACTCAAATCCATAAGATTCCAGTCCGATGTGTAAAATGTCTCTTCATAAAGGTCTGTATATTTGTCTTTACTGTCAAGTATGACATCCGCAATCAGGTCCAACCTATCATCTTCCGTATCAGCAGGATGGTTCTGGATCTCAGTATAAAGTTGATTTCGTACCTCCTCTGTCATGAGTTCTTTTAATCGTTGCTTATGACATTCATTAAATCGTGAGTCATAGTACAGTTGCTGATAATAGCGAATAATCCATAACATGCAATGAATAGATTTGATATAATCTGCGAATGGTTTATCAATAGAGTGATAATATGTAACGACATCTTTTATTTTAGAATCAAAGGATGGTATAGAATATGCATTGGTAACGAATGACGCATTGATAAATACCAATTCCTGTTTGTATATTTTATCGTAATCTACAATGGCACACTGATTTGTATACACAAGATGGAGTAACGTTGATATGAAATCAACATCAAATGGTGCCCTCCTGTTTATGAATGTGATATAAGTTATTAATTTATGTCTGTTTGTTAGATCAGATAGGAATTGGTGTAATGATACAATACCAAATTCATATTCTTTAAAATTGTATTTATTAGTACGATACTGCTGAATCTCTGGAATCATAAGTTGTTTGTATAATTCGCCCATTCTACGCTGTTTACGCTGTCGTATCTTTATATATTCTGCCCTAATAACATGTCTATGTTTTTATACATTTGCTACCTGAAGAGGGAGATGTCCGCCTAATCATCAAACATATTTCTGGAAATACAAACATCCCACCAACCCATGATGTACCACCTCCTCTGCAACATCCGACCGCCCCACCAGTTGCTTTCTGGGTGGATCATGAGGGCGAGGCGCCTCCGTGCCCAATAAAACATCGTCTGCGTTCGCAACTTGGTTGCCATAGACGAAGTCATAATCACGTATTTCTCTAACTTCATACTCACATGTACTCTGTCGTGATTTCCTCGTAACCGTCCACCATTCTTCACCTTCCAAGTGCTTGGTACCCGCAGAGGTCAATACGCTCTTTGGCAAGCGATAGACAAGAATAGCCGTTTCACCTCCCCATCGCAACCGATTCAAGGCGCACCACTCCACACAATCGTCACAGTCAGGAAACATATGGAAACCAGGATAGGCGCCAAAATCCAGACACCGTGTGGTTATTCCATAACGAGAGATGCAGTCTATTACACGAAAGGAACTTCGCCAGGATGTCCCATGATAATAGTAATCATACTCATAACCTGCACCCACAACACCAGACAGCGCCCCTATTGCGTCATTGCACGCCTTCTTGGCAATCTCTTCCTCACAGGACACAGGAAGACAATGAATCTGGACCAATTTGGACCGATACGTACGTTCCACCCATTGTCCTACCACACCAGGTGGCAACGGGTGTACCGTGTCCAGAGACCGAATGGGTCGGTCATACCTCTGTAGCCAATCAATGACCTTATCCATGACCTGTATTCTCGTATAACCCGTTCCTAGCAGTGGTCCGAACACATTGTCCAGATACGCTGCCACTTCCGCGCGCAATCCAATGCCACATAGGGATGCACGAAGGGATCCGAGCCATCCCTGTTGGCGAATCAGCAAACGGAACAAATCATCGGTCAACAATCGTTCAGGCCAATTCATGATGAGCACGTCGTTCATGTGACGAAAGGTCTTCAACACATAGTCGGCCCGCCAACCACGCTGTACCAATTCACGAAACCATGCACGGGTATGTTTTCGCGAGGGATTCTCCACCTCCTCCATGACGGTATCACACTCTCCTCGTTGCGCATATTCCAGAATACTTCCCATATCATTGTAAAATATACTATCCAATGAAGTGCTCCCTTCGTGATACGAAAGTGGTTTTTGCGACCCCTGTTTCTTCTGCCGTTTGCGTCGCGATAGATAGGAACGCCGTTTCCAGATGCGTGGAACAACGGGTGCACCAAACATTCTATCTGTGGAACAGGTTCCACTGTCGTTTAGACCCAAACAAAAATAGGGGATTTACCCATTTTTATTTTTGTGTTCTAATGCATCGTTGCGTCGTCGCGTCTATTGCGTCTAAATCTCCATCAGGAAGTCCTTGGACAACGGCCCGCTCTTCTTCTTTCCACTCACCGCGGCACCCAACTCATCTTCCTCCGCGAACCCTGTCTCGTCCGCGCCCTGGTCGTAATCAAAGAGGTCATACAGCTCGTCCTCTTCCTCGCCCGTCAGCATATCGCTACCTTGCTGGAACCACGTAGGAACCATCTTTGTCTTGGTCAGCTTCTGGACGTCCTTGGGGCCGAATACCGCCATGATGTCATACACGGCATCCTCGGTCCCAGAGCGCGTCTCGTAGTCGCGAATGTTCAACAGCACCACATCGTCTACCGCCACGCGTGTCATCTTGCCGCGAATGCGCGCCAAGTGCTCCGTCTTCTTAACCGATAGAATGCGGAACATCTTGTTGCCGAGAGCACGCGTGACCTTGCCATAGGTACAGAGCGTGAGATCGCCGCCGAGGACGGCGTCTACGCGACGGGCATTCTTCTTGGCCGAGGAGCGCTGGCCGCGGGTCATGGACTTGGATTGGTGTGTGGACATCGTGGTAATCGTCGTAGTAATAAGGGATTCGCCTACCAGCCCACCCAGGTCGCTCGGCATTTCAATTTTTTTCGCCGACAGCCCATAAAAAATCCATCCAGGGATTTTCCGTATGTACAAAGGATTGTGTATTGGTTTTGATTTTTCTAGTGTTTGTTTGCATGAATCATATCTGTACAGAGCAGCATGCTTTACGCGGTCACCACGAACGGCAGAACGGGCGCCTCACCCCTGACCAGGGATGCACCCGCGGACGTCTTGTGGCCCTTGAGAATGGAGCCACCGCTCGTCAGGTCAAAGCCGCGCGACCGTGCGGAGAAGATGTACAGATCCTTCTGCAGCGCCCTGTCGCCCTCCACGCGTGTGACCAGCTTCTTGCGATAATTCACGAAGACATGAACGATGGGGTAGCTCTCAAAGACGAGGTGGGCCGCCTCGGTCGTGTCCAGAGACACATTCGTCGTATCAATGATATAGACGTTCGCACCGAGCCAGTGCGCGGGAAGCTTCCAGTTGTCCAGATACTCCTGGGTAAACTCGTGGAGCGAGCCATGATTCAACAGCTCAATAAGTTCTGCGTCCTTCTTCTCCAGAATGGCCTTGCCCTCCTGGAGGATATTGGCCAGTCCTTGCGGGTTCTCTACCTGCGTCAGGAACATCTGGGTGAGGTGGAACGCCTCGTCGTATTTCTGCTCCACGGGCTTATGCGCGATGATGTTGAGTACCTCGCGAATGCAGCGGTCCTCGTAGGTGGGATTGTCCCAGCGGTCAATGCGGTCCACGTGCTCCAGCCAGGCGGGCACGGCCAGGGTAGGATAGAATCGTTGCCAGGTCTGGTAGGCCGCGCAGCGAGACGTATCAATGGGATTGTTCTTGACGGGCCAGTGCTCCACGGCAGATTCGTGGTGGTCAATGATTTGGATAGAGCGCGCGCCAGCCTTCATCCACGCTTGACGGGCGTAGTAGGGGACGCTGACGTCCAGGAGGAGCACAATGGCCCCCTTCACGCTGGCGTACGAAGGCCAGGTGGTCTTCTGGTTAGGCGACATGGGGAACATGGTGATCTGGGCGCCGCTTTGAATCAGCGCGGAGTAGGCGATGTAGGCGGACATCCAGCCGTCAATGCAGTTGCCATGGAAGGCGATGACGAAGCGGTTATCAACAGCAGCAGCAGCGGCAGCAGCGGTAGCAGCGGACATAGTGGGTACGGGAACGATAAGGGGCAAGAAGAGTGTTGCGTACCGATACATTAGTCGGCGTCAGGATTCAATTTTTTATTTTCGCGCCTGACCATCATCAACGCATTCCATAATATCCGTACCATATAGGCAAATACCAAAAGCCAGCCGACCACGAGGGTGTAAGGACAACCGAGTTGCATTCTATTGGCGCTTTTTAAGAAAAAGCGCGCAAAAAAATTGAAACCTCTTGCTTCCACCGACGTAAAGACATCGCCAAAGACGTAAAGACAGTGCACAGCAAACACAACAGACAATGGCCACCTTTCCCGAACTCCAGGGCGAAGCCCAGACGGGCAAGACGAAGATGTGGAAGATTGCGGTCTTGGACCGCGACGGCAAGGGTGTGATTCAGACGACCTTTGGCTACGTAGACGGCAAGAAGCAGACGAACGAGAAAATCATCGCCGAGGGCAAGAACATTGGCAAGAAGAATGAGACCACTCCCTTACAGCAAGCCATCAATGAGGCCCGCACCGCCTGGGTCAAGAAGAAGGAGAATGGATACAGCCCACAAGGCGTCCAAGAAGAGAAGGAATCGGACGACGAGAACGCTTCCGCAGCGGCAGCAGCAACCGAAGGAGGCAAGAGCAAGGGCATTGACGAGTCAGTCCCCAGCCCCATGCTTGCCCACGATTACAACAAGCGCGGCAAGTCCATTCAGTTCCCGTGCTATGTCCAGCGCAAATACGACGGCACTCGCTGCGTGGGCATTCCTCTGAAGGGCCTCTTCAGTCGCAATCGCAAGGCCTATCCCCACCTCCAACACATCCAGAAAGAGCTCAACACGCTCTCTCCACACATCATCCTGGACGGCGAATTGTACTCGGACACGCTGACCTTCCAGGAGATTGTGGGGCTGGTCAAGCGAGAGACCTTGAAGCCTGGTGACGAGGAGAAGCAGAAACAGATCCAGTTCCATGTGTATGATATTATCAATAACCTGCCCTATGAAATGCGTATGAAGTCGCTTCAACTCCTGTTTACGAGTGCGCCAGTAGGCACACGAGGCAGCGCACCAGATGGTGCGTTCCAAGAGAACAAGTTCAAACACCTCGTCCTTGTTCAGACGGACATCTGTCAGTCCGAGGATCATATGAAGGAACTCCATGCGAAGTATGTGGCCGAGGGCTATGAGGGCATCATGCTGCGAAACAAGAACGGCCCTTATAAGTGCGTCAGAAGTTCCGATTTGCAAAAATACAAAGAGTTCTTCGATAACGAATATGAAGTGGTGGACTTCAAGGAGGGCGAGGGTCAAGAGGCGGGTTGTGTCCTGTGGGTATGTCAGACCAAAGAAGGAAAGGTCTTCCACTGTCGCCCCCGCGGAACCCGTGAGGACCGCATACAACTCTTCCAAGAAGGCAAGAAGTATGTAGGAAAGCAACTCACCGTCCGCTATCAGGAATTGACGAACGACGGTATTCCACGTTTCCCTGTTGGCATCGCCTTCCGCGATTATGAATAACCAACATGATATTCTTTGACAAACCAGCCTATAAAAAAATGGAAAAGAGAGTATACACTCTCTTTTTTCTAGGTACCGCACACAACCAGACGATGGCCGACACAGTAGACAAAGTAGACATGATAGAAGCCATCAAAAAACGTATGGAAGAGATCGCTCATACTGCAGAGGGCTTGTACAACAGTGTGACACGAGACTGTCCTGGTTTGCCCAGCCCAACAAAATGGATACTGAATCAGGCAAACATGCGAGCCTCGTGGGAGCGTTACTATCACATCACGAACAGAAAACGAGAGCCGTTCCGCTCCATCATACTACGAAATTCCTACAGCAAATACATGCGTTTCATGTACGAATCCTATCCACCAGGATTTGGTGACGAAATCATTCAGGCCTACAAAGAAGAGCGGCCGTTTGACGGCGCAGTCGTCTATTATCACTTGACAATGGGCACGGATTAATTCACTGCACCACTGTACCACTGTATATAGACAAATTGAACCCATCCCCTCCCCCTCTCACACGACGCAGTACCATCATGGAATTCCTCACCCCGTTCTACCAGACCTTCAGCCTTCTGCTACTCCAGGGGCTCCCTCTGTATGCCGACATGTTCTGGCGGCTTCTCACGGAATCCACGCCCGACGGCGGCTTCCTGGCGATCACAATGATGGCCTTCTACGCCCTCTTCTGTTTCCAGCATCCACATTACACAATAGACGTTATCCGAATGGGTCAAACAGCCTTCTATTTCGCCGAGTGGGCAACCGCCACCTACTTGATCCAGTATTGGTACGCATCCGACCATGAGAATGTGGGATTCATCGTGGGATACAGTATCTTCGCCTTCTTCTCCATGGCGATTGCACTCGCCCTCCATCATGACATCCGAACCGAGACCGCATACAAATCCATTTCCTATCCACCACCATCCATTAACATGTCGCAGGGCAATATCCAACAAGCCTCCTTTGTTCCCTCACGCCCACTCTATGTACCAGGAGAGTCCAAGCCTGTACCTGTAGAGCCCTACCAACAAATCGTCTAATCCTATCGCTGCATAAAAAAGAAATGCACTTATCCATGTATTTCTTTTTTGTAAGATGTATAACCATGTTGTTAATAGGGCTTACGATATCCTCTGTTTGTCCAGGGAGTATCTCACCGTCTCACAAAAATCCCTACATAGAGTAGAGACATGAGTCAACTAAACCTGAATGATGATGTGATAGACAAATGGCTCTTCGCCATCGCAGAGGGCGATCTACAAACGGTTCAGTCCATGATAGAAGAGGGATTTCCCGTGGATACATGGGAAGCGTATGGTGACACACCCGTCATCAATGCCATAGAGACGGACAACGAAGAGACGAGAATGGAACTGCTCCGCATCCTCTTGGAAGCTGGCGCCAGTACCGAAGGGGCCATTGCCAGAGAGCTCACTATCCATGCCGATCCCCGCGTGATAGATCTACTGTTGGAGTTTGGAGCAGACATCAACAAAATGGATACAAAAACCGGTCTCAATGATACACCTCTTCAATACGCCCTCTTCCTGTTTGGCATAGCAAAGAACGAGGATCAACTGACGTCACGCTATAAAATGGTCCTGCACCTGTTAGACAAGGGCGCGAAACCAACCATCTATCACGAAGACACGGATCCGCCGATTACCCAATGGTATTCCAACCCCTCGTCTTCTGAAGTTCATAAAAAGAGGGACGATTATGCAGTCAAATTGGTAAAGAGGATGGTGTTAGAGGGTGCAGACGTCAATGTACGAGGGAATGGTAACCGAACGGCACTCCTGATTGCACTCGTCTATGACCTACCAGACACTGCTCGTACTCTGTTGTATAAAGGTGCGGATCCCAACATGGAGTCACTGGAAGGATTCACACCCTTGCGTTCTGCCATTCTTCAATCGGACCTAGGTATGGTCAAAACGCTTTGGGAACGTGGTGCCGATCTAAAGATAGCTACGTTGGATGGTTCCACCCCCTTAATGGCCGCAGTCATCCAACCCAATCCAAAGATAGTAGAGTATTTGCTGACGAAGGGTGCGGATCCCAATATCACAACAAAAAAAGGGACGACGGCACTGAGTCTCGCAGCCAATGCAGGCAATCTGATGAATATTGATGTGCTGTTGAAATATGGTGCGAGAATTACCCCTCTCATACGGCAAAACTATCACGGATACCGTGATTACGTGAAAAGGATGCTGGAACAAACGAATCATACCCTACAGGGCTTGCAGCCGCCCCAGAAGAACCAAACCAAAGTACCTCCACGAAGGGCGTATGCGGGATTTGGTCATGGCACCACCGACATGATACAGAATCCAGAGTACCGTGACCCAGCGTTCTATGGGCCCGCCGAGAAAAAGCCCGCGTGGGAACGTCGGCCCTCCATCGGCAAGTACGTCGCAGATACCTTTGTGGTCCCTGAGAATTGTGTCGTGGTGCTAAAAGGAAGCCCAGATGCACTGGTGAATATTAGTGAAGTAAATCGCATCGTGCAACGTCTTTCTACCCTGGACAAGAACACCTTGGAGAACCCCAGTGCCCATCTTGGCAACCTAACGAGGGCGATCGGCCCCGTTAGTATCTATGGCCCTGGCGACCAATGTCCCAATGTGATGTACTATTTTTATCCCGAGTTTCAAGACATGATAAAGGATCTACAAAATGCCATTAAGCGAGAACGCATCATGTATACGACCCGCCTTTCTCCCCAAGAAAAGAAGGCCGCTCTTCAGAACATACCCAAACCAGGTCTCTTTCGTCTGGTAAAGGGGCTCCTTTCTCTGCCGGTTGACGAGATAGACGTAAATGAGAAGACGGCCATACTACGATACAAAGGTGATGAGGATCAGATTGGGTCTCGTATCTTGGTAGAGGACGTGATAGAATATCTCTATGCAGACAGTGTATTGCCACGGCCCAGTGCGGTCCATGATCTATTTCGGATTCTATTCGGCACCAAACGATATCATTCCCTCACATTGGACCGAGTAACGGAGTGGGACATGCAACGCCTACGAGGCGTGAAACCGCTGATGTATTCACAAAAGGAGCTCTGCGATCTCCTACCTGGCGTGTATTACTATACTGTTTGCAGACAGTACAATGTCCCTGAGGAAGAGAAGGAGTCAGGATGGGCCTATTGGCACTACACACCGAATATTCAAAAGAGTGTGAATCCAGCCATTGTGAATGTGCGAAAGCTGCCTCCACACATGCAACGTATTGCCAGAAATGTGATTGGTGAAGCGGAAACCAGACGGAAAGGCACCGTGAAGCGGATGTACAACCAACGTCGTGCGGATGCGATTACGAAAGCCGAAACGGGGAAAAAGGAAGTGAAGAAGATATTCAACAAACGTTTTGCGTATGCGATTGCAGAGGCCGCAATGAGACGGAACGTTAGCACGAAGCAGAGGCACAACCAACGTCCTGCGAATGCGATTGCAAGAGCCGAAACGGGGAAAAAGGAAGTGAAGAAGATATTCAACAAACGTTTTGCGGATGCGATTGCAAAAGCCGCAATCAAATTTAGCAGGAAGCAGAGGTACAACCAACCGCATGCGAATGTGTTTGCGAAAGCCAAAGCAAATCAAGAAGAAAAGAAAGACAATCAGTCAGGGGGTCGCAGAAGGCGAAAGCATCAGACACATAAGACACATAAGAAACACCGATTGTAATCAAATACATTGCTGACACCACATGTAAAAATACAGGTAATATGTACATTTGTGGTAATACATAGTTCTACATAAACCGACACCGTTTTGCCCTGTGTTCATCCTCTGCTTCCAAGGTGCGATTCAGATTCTCTTCCGCCTCCACCGCCCGCGCCCAAATCGTATCCTCCTCGCCATAGCGCATCTCATACAACAATTCGCCGTCTTCATTCCACTCTTTGGCGACCCCCACGATCTCGCCGTTCTCATAATTCCGTTCCACTTTCTTCACGCCATTGCGATGCCACTCGGTGGAATCGCCATGGCGTTTGCCCCGCACATACTCTTCGCAACTGCGGAGTTGTCGGTCATTATACCATTCAAACACGGAACCATGTAGTTCGCCGTGTTTAAACATGCGACGGGAGTGCAGTTGTCCGCCGCTCGCCCATATCGTCTGCATACCGTGCTCCTTACCGTCCTCATAGGTCATGGAACACATGGGTTTACCGTCCTCGTACCAACTGTTGTAGGCCCCATGCATCACGCCATATTTTGTGTCATATTTCATCCAAAGTGCGCCGTTCCAGTGGTAGCGACGGACGGTATCATATACGTAGTCTTCCACCAACATCGCAATAGGTGGACAGGAATCCATGAACGAGAAGATGAAATCCTCTAGTACATGGGCCACAGTCGGGTCGCGTGGTAATACAGTAGTAGTTGACATGGCGGGAAATGTTAGTGAAATCCTAGTCTTCTAGACCATTGCTTTTACATTTCAATTTTTTTGCGGACGTAGCACTTTTCTCTGAAAAGTGCGCAAAAGAGCAATAACAACGTATACTTTTAAAAGTCCCAGTACATTATTTTTGCGGACTTTTTTTTAAAAAGTCCCAGTACATTATTTTTGCGGACTTTTTTTAAAAGTCCCTAGAGGAACTTACACAATCCACCCTGAAACGGATCGCCATCATATTGTGCGAAGGTAAGGGCCATTTCCAGGGCGGCACGGTCACTACGAATCCGTGCCAATAGTAACTGCAAGGCGGCCAGGACGCGCTGATGTCGTTCTTTGTTTTGATTCTCTTGTGACTCTTCCAAGACCTCAAACAGCGCAGGATATTGTGTCTGAAGATAGGTTTGAAGCAAACGCATATGTTCCTCCACCCACGCCTCGTAATGAGGGTCCACCTTGGTGGTGGCGTAGACGCGGTCATACGAAGAGCCCCGCTTGTAGTCGCGGATTCGCAGTTGAACGGCATGTGCCTCGTGCAAAATGGACCCTAGAAGTTGTCGCCGCATAGCATCCAGTTCCTTTGAGGTCAAATGGGTCGGCTCCAACACTTGTGAAGGAAGGGTTGTCTCATCAAAGAGAAAGGGAACAAAAAACTGGGATTGCATACTATCCGATACTAGAACAATCAACGAGTCCGCAGTTTAGACTCATCACAAAAAATTTGAAATCATGCAAGCAAGAGAAACAACCGAGAGTCCATCCTGCAAACCACCTGTCACCATGGTCGCCGATTGCATCCGCCACGACAACGACCTGATTGCGTTCCCACCCCCGCCCCGCCTGCTTCGCGAGATTCGCGACGATTGGTGGGAGATGGGGCGTACCCTACTGCGACAGCAGCCCGAGCGTGGCCAAGTTCGTGTTGCCTTCCATGGCCCACCTCACGAGGACTACTGGGAGTTCTGGGTCGTTCGCGGCCCGAACAATACCTTTCTACAGCGCACCATGCGAAACTACCACGTAGAACGGGACACGCCCATGCGAGAATAAAAATGGAAACGCACTACCGCGCAAGAAATAGCAGAGACACTCCCCTACGTAATGACTGACAAGACCCTTCAAGAGCTCTGCTCGCTGATCCAGCGAATGTCTGACCTATTGGACGACCCCGCGCTCTCTCCCACAAAGCAGCGTTTCCTTCACCGCTCCATGGAAACCCTCTATCAATACAAAGACCAACTCCTTCAACAAATGAGCCCGCCGATTGCAGTCGGCCCCAACGACACCTATGTAGCCCTAGACGACAAAGCCAAGAAAGAGATTCATGATACTGTCGCCCGTCTTCACTCCACGATGTTGATTTACTTCCCCTAAATTCCTATCCATCCACCTCCCAATGTATACTAGTTTTTCATGCATATACCATTTACATAGTATGCATTTCTTCATAGTGAATGATATGATAGTTGGAAGGGAATAGACTGTGCGTTCTTATGCGCTTGGAACGCTTGGAATGCTTTCTCGTTCTGTTTGTATGTCCTCCTGTACGCTTATTCATTGTATGGATATCAATTTCCCATCCCTTATCTGAAAATACGTCACCTATGAAGTGTGTCATAAAGTTATGGAGCCAAGGTAACAGCATATCACAACGAACATCTTTTGGTATCTTATTGAAAAAATCACGATAGGTGGCAGACGATTCATACCATGTTTTCAATATGTCATGTTGATTTGCGGGTGCTTTTATAATTTCTAAAAATGACTGATAATCTACCTTCGCCTTTTCTTCTTTATTTGTTAAACATAATACGCGCTGTCTATAACGTAGATACTTCTCTTTGTCAATCATTGTTGCATTAAAATTCTTTTCATACCATGTCATATCATGATATGCTATTAAAAAAAACGCCAGCTTTAATGGGCGACCAGGATGTCTTGGAGCAATATGGCTCATATCATCAAACGTAAAAAGATGTACATCCTTTATTTTATGATATGCAAAGCGTAATAGTGTTTTTATCATGAACACGGAACCAGTATCCCGCACCAATGTGGAACCGATAGAACATTCAGGTTCGTAATGTAAATAGGCCAAGGTCGCGCTTATCGGTACACCATTTCTGAATGAATAGGACACGCTTACACACCTATCATAGTCTCCGCCAATCTTTAACGTATAAGAAAGCGGTAAACCACCGTATTCTAATTTATTTTCAATAATTTTGAATGTATATTTCCCAGCCTGTACTTCTGTTTCATTCATTTCTAACAATCGTAACACAAAAAACTCCTAGTTTACACGCTATTTGTGTTATATTGTTTCATGTCTTTACTGGATAGACAGCAGGTTCTGGTCTAATCACACATCCATTCCTGGTAGTCCAGGCGGTCCCACATCTCTTCGTAGTCTTCGTGGGAGGGCGCCCAGTAGTCGTCGCTGACGGCATAGTCAGCCTCCTCCTGGAGGAGAAGTTGGTACAGATTAGGGTACCATCGTTGAATGGCATCGTAGGTTGCTTCCTGAGAGGGAACGCGCACGACGAAGGTCTGGTCATAGACCTGAATGTGGTGCGTGGCCAGAGAGGCCAGGCGACGCACGGTCTTGGGTTGGTACAAGGGAATGCGTCCCGCACCGAACATGATCTGGTGAATGCGCCACTTGTCAGGGCGCATGCGCATACTTCCTTCGGTCCGCTTCTGCTTCTGGAGGAAGCGAGAAGCCGATCGATTGTAGCGGAACAGGTTGCGAGCGGGGGCGAACATGGGAGCGGTAAGCGGTAAGCGAGGGGCGAAGCGAGGAGGGGTTGCGGATGGCACAGTGAAGGCGCCGCGGTGGAGTAAGGTGTGGCTAGACGGTGTACTCCCACCCCTCCCACTCGGCCGCCACCGATTTCAATTTTTTTTGCGCGCATCACGACTGCACTACAGGCGAGCACGCAAGGAACCCTGTCCATACTTCTCCTTATAAAACTCCACTTCAAAGGCCGCATACAGCTCGGGTCGCGTCCCCGTCCCTAGTCGCGCGGACCATCGTTGCGCACTAAGGGCCTCGGCATCGTCGCGCGTCATTCCCGCTCCATAAGGGGACAATTCAGACACCGAGCCACAATAAATCCATGTACCCTTGTGAAGAAACGCGCCAGGTTTCTTATAAAACTCCACGTCGGTTCCATTCACAATACGAAACACGACGAAAGGTTCCCAGCCATGCTCCTTGGCATGAGCCCATGTGTAGTCAATCCACGCCTCTTTCATGGCGGGTGTCGCGGGACGAGGTGGTAAGCAGAGTAGCGTCAGAAGGCGCGACATATACACCCACTTCAAGGGAATTGTTTATACTAGTAAAAAAGGTGCTAAGGTGCATAGGGAATGGTATCGCATGTGAGGAGATTTGTTGGAAACCCATGGCGAAAACCCTCCCTTACAGTAGATGGAGATTGCGCGACGTCTACGAGATATCTCAAAAGCCGATGCGGTGGAATCGTATCGCGAATTACAAGAAACCCCTGTAACGAGTCCGGACTTTAGTAGGGTCGGTCTGAAAGCGCTGGATTACTTCTTCCTGCATCATCGTATTAAGGCAAAAACCAAACGTCATATCTCATTCTATGAGGCCACGAAGGACAAGGAACTACTCAAGCAGCTAAATACCTTGGTTGTACGTTATAAGAAGAAGCCAATTAGTTCCTACGAGGGAGATGATCTTCTGAAGGCCCAATATTCCGTGTTTCAGCTGTATTATGGATCCATCAATCAGTTCCGCCCGATGGTATCGAAATGGGTGTATGCGACACTGAAACCGAAGGTGGGTATTCTGGACTTTAGTGCAGGATGGGGAGGCCGCTGTTTGGCCGCGATGAGTATGGGTATTCCTTACATAGGCGTTGACGCCAATACCAAGATGGAGGCGTCCTATCGTAACATGATTCAAACCCTTGATCCGAATGCGAAGGTCCATATGGTGTTCCAGCCCTCGGAAACGGTTGATTTCTCAACGTTTGACTATGATCTTATCTTTACGAGCCCCCCGTATTTCATGATTGAAGAATATGAGCGCATGCCCGCCTATGGTTCCAAGCAGGCCTTTTTGGACAACTTTTTCATTCCTGTCGTCATGACTGCTTGGGATAATTTGAAGCCAGGTGGCAATATGGCGCTGAACATGCCAGAAGAGATGTATGATGCTGTCAAAGACCGCCTGCCGAAGATCAAGCGCACTTTTATTCTGCCGCTTTCGAATCGCCATCCTGTGAACACGAGGAAGGGACAGGCCTTGGGAAAGGAAGACAAAGAGAGGCATGAACTGATTTATGTCTGGCACAAGCAACGTAGCCAGTAGGCAAGCAACGCAGCCCAAGCAACGCGATACCCCATGGTAAAAAGACGTATCGTGGAAAGAACCACAGTACGTCCCTTTATCGTTTCATGTGTTTGTATGTTATTGTTTACATGGTTAAAGGGTATGAGTTACGTCCAGGAGATGGAACGAATCTTGTGATTGGGTGAGGCAAGGAGATGGCCCACATCAATGGTGATTTTGGTCTGGTAGCGTCCTTCGATGGTGCGGCAAACCTCATGGAGTCGCTCCAGATTCTCGCCATAGACGCTTTTGGGAAGTTTGAAGTCCTCCGCGTTGTTGAATGCTTCAATGCGTTTACTAAAGACACCGCGCGACTGTTTGCTGAGTGCGACGAAGAGGTCTAGATCGTCCATCATTGTCGTGGGATCGTATCGTGCGAGGGGGCGAATGCCGTGCGCGCCACCTGCAACGGCACCAATCATCTCATCACCTGCTCGGACGGTAAAGTGCGTCTTGTCATTGACATGGGGAATGCGCGACAGCTTGTGGATGCAGCGGTCGTATCCGCGTGCCCTCGTATGGAAGATGGCGAACACGGTACCTGCGGAGCAGGATTGCACATCCTGTTTCGCCTCTTCCATCGGTTGAAATCCGTCATAGACTACACAGAACGTAACAACGGGCTTTGGACCGTTGGCGCCGTTGATATGCTCACTGGCGGTCGTATTGGTTTCGTAGGCCTCCACGTGGCTCTTGTGCATGTTTTGATTGGACGTTTCGCGATAATGTCGGATGCAGCAGTCCGCCTCCGTGGCATGAGTCAGCCATGACGCGATCTCCGCCTGTTGTTCGACGGTCAGATTCTGATTGGCAGGGCCCCAGAGACGCGCGTAGCGTTCCATGAGAGAGCTCAGGCAGTATTCCTTTACGGTCTCGTCTCGTACATGCGCCAAGCGTTCCGTTTGTAGAGGAGTGAGTCGGAAACGAATGGGAACGCAGGGAAATACCTCGGCACCACGGTCCATGGCCTTGGTTTGAACCGTGCATGGAATGATGTTGTTGGCGTAGCGAGGCAGAATGGCACCCTCGTCCGATCCCATGTCAAACGACCGTTCCAGGTCCGATTGCTGGATGACCTTGTTACGTTCTTCACGCTTCAAGATGCGGGACGATACGAAGGCGATGGGCTTGTCGTCGCCAACGGGAACGTGATAGAGATCCTCGCCAAGATAGCCACAGATGCGTCCCAAGAGGCCTTGGCGAATGATGTCCGTCTTGGCCTGTGTGGTGTTTTCCCACACCATGGCGATGTGGCGTTTGGGGAGGCGCTTTCCACAGCGCAGACGCCCGTCTAGGAAGACGATGGTGGTCTTGGAAGGGCGCTCCTCCAGAGACAAGACGCGAATACCGTGTTGGGCCCGAAGTTTTTCCGCATCAGACCTTGTTACGGTGATTTGCGTCCGTCCGCCTTGGTAGGCGGAGGTGAAGTGCTTGATGGCACAACCCTCCAGACGCGCGCACTCCTTCAGGAGTCCAAACTCCTTGCTCTTCTTGGAGCCAGCGCGAATGAGTATATACTTGTTGGAGAAGCGGCGAAGAAGGGCGCGGAATCGCTCCTTGCCCTCCGCCTCTTTCAGGGAGAACGTGGGCTGGATCAGACCACGATGGTAATACTCTTGAATGCCGAAATATCCGTGACCATCCTCCAAGGACACAATGGCTTTGGGGCGGGATTGGTGGTGAAGAATGGCAGCCTTCTCGGCATAGGGCGTAGCATCAACGGAGAGGAGGTAGGTCTGACCAAGGATCATCGCATCGGTGGTTCCCGTCATGTTCAGACCGTGAGCATGTAGAAACTTACTCAGGGTCTGATCGTGTTGCTGTACCAGATGGGTCTCGTCCACGACGATCAGAGAGCGCTCGGTCGTCATCTTCACCCGCTTGAAGTCCTGGCGGAATACCACCTGAATCTGTCCACGAGCGGCAGCAGGATGCCATTCCTGGACATCTTGGAAGCATTGGTTACGAAGTTCGGTTTCGCTGGAGCCACAGAGAATGTAGGCGCGGTCCGCATATCCATTCGCAAGCATTCGTCCGATAACGTGATGGTACGTGCCCGTCTTGCCTGCCTGCTCATTTGCATGGAGGAGGACATGACGGACCTCGGTCGTGGTAAAGTGGTCGATCACCTCATCGGCGGCAGCGCGTTGGTTCTCAAAGGGGATGGCCATGTTGTCGGTCGTAACGGGAAAGCACTGTAAGTAGCAGTAGGGGGTGGTTTTATGGAGTAGGGCTCAATGTAACAGCAAAAAAGATGAAGTATTTCAATTTTTTGTATGTTATAATGTAATGTAGTATACAATCGTATATATAGTGGTGTTAATCGTGATTCTCACGAGCATCTGTTTCCCCTTGTGAGCAAATAGTAAACAATCTGTGCAACAATAGTCGCTTGGCATGAGCTTTGTGCTGAATCAAGCGGTCAATATGAATGGCCCCCTGCTTCTCCGCGGAAAGAGCGAGGTGATAGACGTGTACGACGCGTGTCTGTCCCATTCGTACGGCCCGAGCAACGGCCTGGTCCAT
>Ga0214921_10005769_pt1 | contig 17311 bp, 16 predicted proteins | sample LL1505_MetaG_FD_177992 | JGI IMG/M metagenome (GOLD analysis project Ga0214921, IMG submission 177992) | Freshwater microbial communities from Lake Lanier, Atlanta, Georgia, United States - LL-1505 | ecosystem: Environmental > Aquatic > Freshwater > Lake | place: USA: Georgia | collected...
AAGCCCAGCCACAGGCCCCATACGCCAAGCACTGTTGCCAGCGCAGCAAACCATGGCCACAGACGCCCCGCCAAGCCATAAAAGGCTTGCGGTCCAGCGTAGTGAAACCAAAAATTTGCGCGAAAAATATTCATAAAACTATCATTCCAGCGCAATGCGCAAAGCAAACGCAGATGCCAATGGTCCAAAGAAGACTGCAGGCAACAGCATCGCCATCAAAATGGACAGATGCGCTTGCACACCCAAGCCACTGACTTGGGCCTCTACTGCACCAGCGCCAAACACCAACACTGGCACAAACAAAGGCAAAACCAACAAGGACAGCAATACACCTCCACCGCGCACACCCAGGGTTAAGGCGGCACCAACGCCACCCACTAAAGACAAAATCGGAGTGCCCACCAAAAGGGCCAAAGTGAGAATGACTAAGGCGTCGCCTGATAGGTCAAACTGCAATCCCAAAACAGGCGCCAATAATACCAACGGCAACCCTGAGACCAACCAATGTGCCAGCATTTTTGCCCCAATTAATAAGGGCATTGCGACGGGCGATAAAGCCAATTGCTCCAAAGTGCCATCACGGTAGTCCGCTTCAAACAAACGCTGCAATGCCAGCATAGAGGAGAGCAAGGCTCCAACCCATAAAACACCCGGTGCAATATTGCGCAGCACATTCAATTCTGGGCCGATACCAAGCGGAAACAAGGCGGCTACCACGACAAAGAAAAATACCGCGCTCAAGCCTTCGCTTTTACGACGCCAAGCCAGTAATAGATCTCGCCGAACAATTGCCTTACATGCTAGCCAAATCATGTTGCTACCAGTCGAATAGACCGCACATCCATCGCCAGCCCGTTTGGCAAAACTAGTTCTACTTGTTGGTGACTTGTGAAGAGCAGCATGCCGCCCTGTTGAAGATGTTGGGCGAGTAACGTGCGCAAATTATTAAATGAATGCTCATCTAATGCGACAAAAGGCTCATCTAGCACCCAAAGTTTAGCGTCTGAGAGGGACAGGCGCGCTAATGTTGTACGGCGCTTTTGTCCTTGAGACAAAACACGTAATGGCAGATGCGTCGATTGGCTCAAACCCATGGCTCTCAACGCGTCAAATACCTTAGCAGGCGTCAAACTTCTTCCAAAGAGTTGCGCGTCAAACAATAAATTTTCTGGGCCCGTCAATTCATCCTTTAAAGACAAAGTGTGTCCTATGTAACAAAGGGAAGAACGGAAATTTTCTACAGCTTCTGGGTATTGTCTATTTAACGGGCTTGCATTCCATAAGACCTCGCCCGAATCAGCCTCAGACAAGCCACAAATAACACGTAAAAGAGAGGTTTTGCCTATTCCGTTATCGCCTTCAATATGTAAGGCTTGTCCAGGACTTATTGAAAAACTCACCGGCGCAAAGAGGGGACTGCCACCACGTAAGCATGAGATATTAGAGATAGTCAGCATGATTTTAAAAATAACTACCGACGTATGTGACTACTCGTCCACCCGTACTAATTTTGAAGCGTGCCACCCCTGCGCTACGCATGGTATTGACTCCACCGAGATCCAGCACTCTAACTCCACGCGATTGCAATTCTGCAATACCATGCCACAAAATAAGATGGTGCGCATTTTGTTCACGCCCTTCTTCGTTCGTCCATCCCACTTGATAAGTTGCCGACTCACCGTGGATTAAAAACATCATTCCTGCAACTCTGTCTCGACCAATATCTGCGCGCAAAGTTAATATATTTTTGCTAGGCTGCTGTCTCGATTGGACGTACAAATCAAAGAATTGCAATGGCAAACCCATGAAGCCACGTTTTTCACGCTGCTGCATCTCTGCATCCAATAGCCACCTGTATTGCCCAGGATTGGTACCTACGCGGTGAATCTTTAAATCAGACTTTTCCGCATGGGCAAGAGGAAGCCTCCAACGTCTGTCTAAACCTGCACGTAAGTCCTCTACCGACTTGGAAATATCTAGCACCACAGTGCTCTGACCCGTCATAACTCGGCGCCATGGTGAAAGCCCAAGATCGGCACTAGCCACTTCAGCCGGAGTGAACAACACTAAACGTAATTTATTGAGAGGTATTGTTTTTTTGAAAGATTGGTAGATTTGTTTTTTTTCCGATGCGCTCAATGTGGCAAGCCAGACTGGCCCCAATGAGCATAAAGCCATGCTTGCAAACTGACCGCCAAAATAACGCACGATAAATTGCGCCATAGCAACGGGTTCATCGTCGCGGGTCACCCATCCGCGCAATACATGCACGCCTAAAGTTTTCATGCAGGACCCGTAGGCCCAGTCTTGCTGCAATGCAGCACCCATGCGTGCATGGTGAGCGTCCCAAGTGGCTGCATCTATTGCGTTCCATGTGACTTTCATGCGCATAAAATCTCCGCATGTTCAAAGCCTACCGCCAACGTAAACAAAACGAGACCGTAATGGGCCATCGCTTGAAAGAACCCCATTTGACTTTGTGGGTAGTGTGGTGGGTATTTGTTTATTTGGGTCTGCCCTTGCTGTTGGTAGGCAGCGCCATCGATCTGATGATCCAATACTTCACTGGATCGTGCACAGGTTTTTGGTGTTGGTTTAGTTAACTGAAAAAGCACGCGCACGGTCACTCTTTGTTAGGGTCGAATACAAGGACCTGATAAGAGCACACGAACCGTTTTGCCACGGTAATCCATATCGTTAAAAGCTGTCATCATGACCGTTTCTCGTTCGATGCGAACTTCGGACTCAAAGCCTGTCGCCTTATGTTTGCGGGTCACGCCCATGAGCTTTTCTGAGGTAAGGTTTTTCCCTACGAACTCCTCGGTTGTCAAACTACTGGCTTGAACAGTGTAGAAATTTGAGCCAACCACTTTCATGAAAAGATTTTTACCCATGGTTTGTATTTCTACCACCACCTTTTCTGGTTTAAGCTTTCGATCTTCTAAGGCAGGGATGACGCCTTCTAATTCGCAATATATTTTAAAGGTTTGCGCCCATATCGGCTGGATTATAAAAATACCAAGTAAAACAACTGCTGTGGTGCGCGCATAGAAGTTCATGAATTTGCTCCTTCAATATTATCGCGATTAATCATCCAGGCAAGGCTGTTAAATCCAAACTTTTAGCGCCAGATGCTTTGAAATACTCTCTCCAAAAGCGAAACAGTTTGTCGACTTGAAGGCTAGGGCTGTTTTGAAGATAGTGGACCTGAATATCAACATCTTGGAAGTTAATTCTCGTTTTTTGAGCATAAGTCGTGTTTGCGAATTCTTCAAATGCAGGCGAAGCTCGGTACATATTGAGTTGCTTGCTGTTTTGCAATAAGTCCGACAAGACAACCAAGGTCTTAGGGCCATCAACGTGGTGTTTTTGAATGGAATTCAAACTGACCATCTGCAACATTTCCAAAATAGGAGATTCTTGGGCGGGCGCAATGCTCAAGAGTTGTGTGCTCTGCTCAAATATCGGATTCAAAAAACGTTCTTTGTATTGACGATTGAGTTGCTTGATATTTTCAGTCAACTCGTTGCGGCCCTTGCCGTCCCCAGGGTTACATAGTTCTACTAAGGGTTTGGTTTGTGCGACAAAGTCATCTCCCAAAACAAAGATGGAAAGCAGGTAGCCTGGAGGTGTTTTATTTGATACCAAATCGGTCACCAACAAGTCGAATGCAGACTTTTGCGCCAAGTTCAAAGGGTCGGTCTTGTCAACCAGGAGAATGTTGTGTCCCAATGGACCATCCACAGGACACAAAGTTTTGGGATCCAGGGTGTTGCGTTTTTGGCTCCACCACCAAGCCGTAGCACCCATGACGAAGATAACCAGCAACAGGGCTAAACTTCCCAAAAGAATATTGCTGCGCTGGCGACTACGTGCAGCTTTACTTTTACGGGCCATTAAACGGCTTCCTTTTTATGAAGCATTGGTGCAGCACGCTGAATAAAGTTAAGTTGTTGTACATGCCTGTCAAACAAGTTGTGAATTTTTTCTCTGCGAGTCGGCAAACTGTCTTCCAGTAATTTGATGCGCTCTTGCAAATGTGTATGCATTTGCTCGTACTCCGACATATCAGGTTTTTCTATTGCGACAGCTCTTAATGCAGGCAATGTATCGAAATAAGCGGGGCGAAGCGCGTCTTTGCGGTGCCGGCTGTTTTCAGCTCTGAAAATACGCAAAGTAGCATAAAGTGCAACCTCTGATTCGTTTAACTTTTTCATCCAAGATTGAAAAATGGATTTCTTGTCTTCAATTTGTTGCCTAAATCTTGAAGCAAACTGCTTAGCCCTCAAAATTTCATCGTCTAAGGCATCAATGTTTTCTTGCTTCACATCTTCCAATGAGGCACGCACCTCCTCAAACTCCTCTTCAAATTCTTCCGTGGCTTGTTTCTCTCTTCGGGTAACTGCCCCATAACCCGGATATAAATCATCAACAAACAAACCATCTAGCAAGGAGGCCAATCCAAAACCAATCGTGACCAAGAACAAAATCCAAGCGACTAAATCATTCAAACCAAAGGGGTTGTTGACCAAGGCAAGCCAGGCATCTTGTGTCGGGTTGGTGCTTTCAAGCAAAATGGCAGTCCGCAAATGGCCAATAGCCAAAGCCATGCATCCAATAAATCCAAGGACAGCGCCCAACGCCAAAAGACCCAAAGCCTTGATGGCAGGCTTGATGTGGAATAACCATCGCACTGCAGTTTTACCCAATACAAAAGCGGTAAGTACATTCACACTTGCCAATGTGACGGCATATAAAAACCCACCCAGCAAACCCGTGCTCAGTCCTTCAGCAAAAAAGGCGGCATTGAAAATACCCTCGAACGCTACCAAAAGCACTAACAGGGCATATCGGAAAAACAGACCTGTTGCGTCAGGGTAAATAGCGTCTCTTTCTAATTGGTGCAGAGCACGAAATCTTTCAAGTTCTTTGAAGCGACGGTTTGCGGTCGCACCTAATTTTTCTAGCCATGCATTTTGTTCATTGAAAATAATCAGCGCCTTGCGCTCAAAGTCGGCAGACAAAATATCTGGTTTTAAATCAAATTCGTGTACCTGCGAATCGTGTATGACCTGGTCCATGCGGTCCAAGTCAGCAAGTGTTTGGATTTGAATTTGCTCTCGAATGCCTTCAATGTAGCGAACAACTTCTTGCTCCGTCGCTGTTATAACTTTGCTATGAAATGATGGCAAGCCAAGTTCGCCAAGCTTCCTAGCCTCTTCTAGTAACTTAAACCTTTTTGTAATGGCAGTTACTTCTAGCGTGGAATCAGACTTTTGGGTGGTAAACCAGTCTGCAATACGCTTGAGTTTGTGGATTAAATTAGCCAAGAATTTCATGCGCCATAAGGAGAGCAGTAATCCTGTTAGTCTATACAAACTCCTGGGGGACTCCTAAACGTGTATGTCCATGTCAAAAAAGTCCTACCTAGGCATTAAATACACCCAATTTTTGGCAATACTTGACCCATGCAAGACCATTACAGAACTTTAGGACTACTTTCAATTGCCGATGATGTGGTAATTAAAGCTGCTTTCAAAGCACTCGCCCAAAAGTACCACCCTGACAAGTACAAGGGAGACAGCCGACATGCACAAAAAGTCATGACCGAACTTAATGCGGCATACGCTGCGTTGAAGACCAAATCGCTCAGGCAGGCATACGATGCGAAATTGTCTGCACATGCTGAAAAACATGCCGAGCAAAGCCCTCCGCCTACCAGAAAGGAAATCCACAAAGGACTGGTTCAAAAAATTAAAAAAAATGGAATAGACGAAATGGGGGTTATCACACTTTTTGAAGAACTCTTCAACTGCAAAATCCATGTCAAGCCAGGATGGATAAATTCCTACAGCACAGTCATTGAAAAAAATATAGTCACTTTAGATTTTGTTGGGATGAAAACAAAAATCATTGAACATCTAGAGAATTAATGTATGGCATCAAATTACCCCTTTGAACATCTTCGCGCAAAACCGAACGAAATAGAGTTATTTGAAAAACGACTTCCTCATGTAGCCAAAGAAATGTCTGAGTTCTATAGAACTATGGAAATAGCCAATAGAAGTATTGCGCAAAAAAATATGTTTGGAAATCCACTGGGTATTCGGCAAGATCTAGGTTTTGAAAATGCTTTAAAACTATTGCTCATTGCTTGTTTTAATGACGGTTTATTGGTTGAAGGTGATACAGCAGCAAAATCGATAGACGTGTTCAGAGCACTCACGCTAAAGTGGTTCACATTTGGCAATAAATTAGGCGGCTGTCTTTACTTTGGTTATTTCGCTTACGGATGCCATTCACATGCACTTGCTCTATTTAACGAACATTTAAAACAAAGCGAGTTCTTAGCGGGCGGTGCAAAAAGTCGGCTGCACGCCCCCGATATTGCTGAGCTTCTTGCTCCCACCCATTCCAAGGCATGGTTTAAAACATCGAACGGACTAGGCGATAAATTGCATCCCATAGCAATATCAGATACAGATGTCACTAAAACTGGCTTACCTCGCCCAGGCTACCAAGTGCACTTTAGAAATTCAAACCAGTTTGATTTGCGGGCGCCTCCATTTATTGAAATGGACCAAGTGGAAACACCTGTGATTCGGGACGCAAAAGTGATCGTATCTTGTCCAACATGTTTGCAAAAATGCAGAGGTAATTTATTCAAACAAATTGAAATAACCTGCCCTAGTTGTAAAACAACTTGGAAGCAATTCACTTCCTAAAGTCAATGTCTACGCACTGGAAGTTTTATAACGCTTTGGTTTTGTTTAACCCTGTGACTGTTAAACGAAGCAGGGATCGCACATCAAGCTGGCTTGCGCATTAACTGCAGCCATGAATGGACTGGAAAATCGGTGCGGTGTTGCCCTAGGGTTCCGCCAAAGACAACACAGCCACTCGCAAATGCATTTACCTGGTGAGCAGAAAATGTTTTGAGGCCTTTGAAATAATCTCTGGATACGGTAGCGCCCGCTTTAATTTCAACTGCATGCATTTTTCCGCCTATTGGCATTAGTAAATCAACTTCGTTACCTTCTGAATCACGATAGAAATACATTTCTGAAGATTCACCAGCATTCAGTCTGTCTTTCATGGCCTCCATGATGATGAAATTCTCAAACAAGCTGCCCCACAGCGGGTCACGCATGACTTGGTCTCCAGTACGTAAGCCTAAAAGCCAACTGGCCAAGCCAACGTCATAAAAATAAAGTTTAGGTGACTTCACCAATCTCTTACTTGTATTGGTAAACCATGGGGGGAGTAAGTGGACGATATAACTGGTTTGCAATAGATCAATCCATGCGCTTGCTGTGACATGCGATATGCCTGTGTCGTTAGCAAGACTGCTCAAATTGAGTATTTGTCCGGTACGTCCAGCACAAAGCCTCACAAAACGCTCAAAACGGTGCAAATCGTGCACTGCAGCAAGTTGGCGCAGATCGCGCTGGACATAGGTGGCAAAGTAGTCAGCTAAGGCTTGAGATGGATTTAACTTGTGATCATGGATGCGCGGATAAAACCCAGTCAGCAACTGCTGCGATAAATTGATATTTTGTTTACTACCTTTGAGCCGCAAAGACTCTGCGAGCGTGAAGGGCAACAGGCGCAAGACAGCACTTCGGCCAGCTAATGATTGTGAAACCTGTGTCATTAGCTCAAACTGATGGCTTCCAGTCAGCACAAATGTGCCAGGCGCTGGATTCTTGTCAACCATAGACTGCAGATAAGACACCAAATCTGGCGCACGTTGAATTTCATCCAGAATGGCGCCTTGTGAAAATTGCGACAAAAAACCACGCGGGTCATCCAATGCAAACCGGCGTGTATCTGGGTCCTCCAATGACAGATAGGGCTTATCTAAGAACAGGTTTTTAGCGAGCGTAGTTTTGCCGCTCTGCCGAGGACCAGTGATAGTCACCACAGGGTATTGGGCAGCCAGCCGTTTCAGAACAGGAGTGATGTCACGCTCAATCATGGCTAAATCATAACAAAAAACCTGTAATTTGAAGAAATTTTCTTCAAATTACAGGTTTTTACCCGGCCCCTACTTACGCTCAAGACTATACAATTTCCACTCGCCTCCAACTCCGAACGGATCCCCATGAAAGCCGAACTCAACGAGCGCATCACACGCATTGGACCCCATACAGCGTGCGGCAATTTGATGCGTCATTATTGGCAACCTATTGCACTAGTCGATGAGTTCAATCCTGCCCTTGATCCCAAAATGGGGATTCGCCCTGTCAAAGCAGTACGCATTCTTGGCCAAGACTTGGTATTGTTTAAAAACGCACAAGGTCAATTCGGCTTGCTCGATAGAGATTGTCCCCATCGTGGAGCTGACCTTGCCTTTGGACGTAACGAAGGAGACGGTCTACGTTGCCCATTCCACGGTTGGAAATTTGATGTGCATGGCCAATGCATGGAAACGCCAGCTGAACCGGACGGCAGCAAACTATGTAAACACGTCAAGCAACGCAATTACCCGCTCTTAGAACGCAGTGGCATATTGTTTGGCTGGCTAGGCGCCGAAGGTACAAACCCTCCTCCTTTTCCTGCGCTGGACTGTTTTACTGCGCCCGACACGCATACCTTTGCATTCAAAGGCCTGTGGCAATGCAACTGGTTACAAGCATTTGAAGTGGGCGTTGATCCTGCGCACGCATCGTTCTTACATCGTTTCTTTTTTGATGAATCTTTAGATGACACCTACGGCAAACAATTCCGTGGTGCTAGCGCGGGTGATATCAATGGAGAACGTTGGCCTATGACAAAAATCATGCGTGAGTTTGATCAACCCCAAATCAGCTTAACGCCTATGCCATTTGGTATGCAACTGACTTCATTGCGCCCAATGACAGATGCACTCACCCATGTGCGCGTGACCAATGCCATATTTCCGCATACCTTTGTCATTCCTCTTTCTGAGACGATGACCATCACGCAAATTCATGTTCCCGTAGACGACACCAACACTTATTGGTACTCGGTATTTACGAGCTTTGCAGGACCTGTAGACAAAGAGGCGATGCGCAAACAACGACTAAGCGCTATTAGCTTGCCTGACTACATTCCTAAATCAGGTAGACACAACAACTGGGGCTTTAGCGCTGAAGAACAAAATACCCGTACCTATTTAGGCATGGGCGAAAACGATATCAACACACATGACCAATGGGCTTGTGAAAGTATGGGCCCCATACAAGACCGCACACGCGAGCACTTAGGCACTAGCGATGTAGCCATCATGGCAAATCGCCGTAATTTAATGAAAGCCATCGACGATGTCGAAGCAGGCAAACTTCCTTTGGGTTTCGCACGCTCCGATATAGCTTCCCAGCGCTTTGGCCCAGACACCGTGGACGGCATTGCGCCAGCACAAGATTGGGAGAGATGGTGGCAAACAGCAGCTACTAACAAACGCAATAGTGCGCCTTGGGATGCCAAATTGAGCGCATAAAAAATGAATGTCGCAAAACTCATCAAAAGCCATAGTCTAGAGTTAGTGCGGTTTGCATGGTGCGATACGCATGGCATGCTACGCGGCAAAACACTTACCGCCGCAGCTGCTATTGAAGCACTTGATCAAGGGGTTGGCATGGTCAGCACTTTGATGCTCAAAGACACATCTGATCGCACTGCATACAAAGTGTTCGAACCCAGTATCGCGCAAGATTTACCTGGTTTTGAATTTGCAAATAACCTACTTTTAAAACCTATTACAAATAGTTTCAAAGTATTACCTTGGGCCGATAAAACGGGATGGATTCAATGCCAACCTTTTTTTCAAAATGGCGAACGTGTTTTATACGATACCCGCTTTCAACTTCAATCCGCTTTAGAAAAACTCGCAGGTCATGGCTTACAAATGGTCTGCGGCTTAGAGGTGGAGTTTCACATCTATCGGCTTCGCGATACCCAACACGGCGTTGACTTAGACCCCAACACGGCGGATTGGCCAGGTTTGTGTCCTGAAGTCAGTTTGATCCATCCCGGTTACAACCTGCTCTCAGAAAACTGGTTTGATATGGCAGAGGAACCACTGCGTATCGTTCAACATACTGCGCAGACTTTAGGTTTGCCTTTATCGTCTTTAGAAATTGAACTTGGACCCAGCCAAGTAGAGGCCGTTTTTAATGCCACAGATGCACTGACGGCTGCTGACAACATGGTGTTGTTTCGTAGCGCTGTTCGCCAAGCGTTAAGGCGTGCAGGTTATTACGCCACTTTTATGTGTCGCCCGCCTTTTGAGAACATCATGTCAAGTGGCTGGCATTTGCATCAATCTCTTGTAGACGTAAAGTCTGGACGCAATGCTTTTATGCGTGACACACCACAAAACAATACGCAGGCTAATGATGCACGCCACACACTCTCTGATATCGGCGCACACTACCTTGCTGGTTTATTAGAAAACGCACAAGGTATGACTGTCATGTGTACGCCCACCTTGAATGGATTTGGACGATTCAGACCCAATACCTTAGCGCCGCAATCTATTCTGTGGGGGCGAGACAATCGTGGTGCTATGTTGCGCGTCATCGGGCAAGCGGGGAATAAAGCAACACGTATAGAAAACCGCTTAGGTGAACCTGCTGCGAATCCCTACCTTTATATGGCTGCTCAAATTCATGCAGGCTTGCAAGGCATAGAAGAAGAATTGTTTGCTCCACTAGCAACCGACTCTCCGTATGGTAATTCGAACGAAGCAATCAACGGCTCAGCCCTTCGCATTCCTAATCATCTCGGCGACGCATTGCTTGCGTTGCAAGAAAGCAGTGCTATGCGCAAGGGGTTTGGCGAAGAGTTTTTACGTTACTACTCTCGTATAAAAAGTTCCGAAAAACAAAGGTTTGATGCGGCTGAAGATAAATTAGAATTCCAAAAGCGTGAGTTTTTTAGTCGTATCTAAAGGCGAATATGCCTCAGGCTTTCTCCCTTCATAAGTCATCTACCTTCCCCCCAAGCCTCCAAAGATCCATTAATCAATGAGCATGGTAAAAATAGTTTTATTTGAAAACGGAAACGACATCTCTGGCACCCCCATAGAGGCCAAGGTAGGCCAAAGCTTGATGAAAGCTGCTGTAGTTGCAAACATCGAAGGTGTTGCTGCTGACTGCGGGGGCACATTGACATGCGCGACTTGCCATGTGATGGTGCGCGAACCTTGGCTTAGCCAATTACCCGCTATGACAGACGACGAAGACGGCATGCTCGACTTTGCAGCGTGCACTCGTCAATCTAATAGTCGTCTATCTTGTCAAATTCACGTGACTGAGGCCATGCAAGGCATGGAGGTAGATTTACCTGCTAGCCAATACTAGTGGTATCTTCACGCCGATCTCCTTAGCAACTCAGTAAATTTATGACCCACGTCTTGCACCGGTCCCTTCAAAAAAAACCACCTACTGCCGTCAGTGGATCAGGAATCTACTTGATAGATTCCGAAGGAAAGCGTTATTTGGACGCATCAGGTGGCGCTGCCGTGTCTTGTCTTGGCCATGCTCATCCAGATGTTCTAGCTGCAATGCATGCGCAAATTGACAAACTCGCTTACGCGCACACTAGCTTTTTTACAACCGATATAGCGGAAGAACTCGCCGAGCGACTAGTTACAGACGCTCCACCAGGCCTCGACCATGTTTATTTTGTGAGTGGTGGATCTGAAGCCATGGAAGCTGCAATGAAAATGGCGCGGCAGTATTTTGTTGAAATAGGTCAACCACAACGTAAGCACTTTATAGCGCGCAGGCAAAGTTATCACGGTAACACCTTAGGAGCACTAGCGGTTGGTGGTAACGCATGGCGCAAGGCGCCCTTTTCCCCAATATTGATAGATGCAACGCATGTGTCCCCTTGCTACGCATACCGAGAAAAACAGCCAGACGAAACCGATTTCGTATACGGCCAGAGGCTCGCTAAAGAATTAGAAGATGCCATTATTTCTCTTGGTGAAAATGCGGTAATTGCATTTGTAGCCGAGACGATTGGGGGCGCTACGGCTGGTGTACTAACACCTGTTCCAGGATATTTCAAAGCAGTGCGTGAAGTTTGTGACCGATACGGTGTACTACTTATTTTGGATGAAGTTATGTGCGGCATGGGGCGAACCGGCACATTGCACGCCTGTAACTATGAAAACACAGTGCCTGATTTACTAGCCATCGCTAAGGGTCTTGGCGGTGGTTATCAGCCAATTGGTGCGGTACTGGCTTCGCAGTCTATCGTTCAAGCAATGCGCGCTGGCAGTGGATTTTTTCAGCATGGTCACACTTATCTAGGACATCCTGTTGCCTGCGCCGCTGCACTTGCAGTACAAAATGTGATCCGTGACAACCATTTATTAGAGCAAGTTCGTACCCGAGGGGACCAGCTGAATTCAGCCCTTTTGCAATCTTTTAAAAATTCACAACAGGCTGGCGATCATCTAGGCGATATAAGGGGAAGAGGTCTCTTCTGGGGGATTGAGCTTGTTCAAGAGCAAAGCACTAAAAAACCATTTGACCCGCAATTTCAACTTCACTCCCGTATCAAGCGCGAGGCCATGATACGAGGACTCATGGTATATCCCATGGGCGGAACGGTCGATGGAAGGTATGGTGACCATGTGCTGCTTGCGCCACCGTTCATAACCAGTGAATCACAAATAAATGACATTGCTAGTTTATTGGTGGCATCCATTGACGCAGCCATCCAAAGTTTGTAACTTTTTTAAATAAGGAGCCCTTCCCCATGAAAAAATTCAATTTAAGCGTGCTTGCCAGTATCACTTTGCTAGTCTCTTCCTTTAGTGCGCCTTCCTTTGCGCAACAAAAATTTGTCACCGTCGGGACCGGCGGTGTGACTGGCGTTTACTACGCAGCAGGTGGTGCTATTTGCCGTCTGGTCAATAAAGACCGCTCCAAGCACGGCATCCGTTGCTCAGTAGAGTCCACAGGAGGCTCGGCATTTAATATCAACACGATTAAAGCTGGCGAACTCGATTTTGGATTTGCCCAGTCAGACGTAGGCTACAACGCAAGTAAGGGACTTGGCGCTTTCAAGGACGGTGGTGCACATGCAGATTTACGCTCTGTTTTTTCAGTGCATCCCGAGCCTTTCACAGTTGTTGCTCGTAAAGAGGCCAATATCAAAAGTTTGGCCGATTTCAAAGGCAAACGTTTTAACGTAGGAAATCCGGGTTCAGGTACCCGCGCATCTATGGAAGAGTTGATGGAAGCTATGAGTTGGAAGATGAGCGACTTTTCTCTCGCATCGGAACTCAAAGCAGATGAACATGGGCCTGCGCTGTGTGATGGAAAGATAGATGGATTTTTTTATGGTGTCGGACATCCTTCAGCCAATATACAAGATCCCACGACATCTTGCGGAGCCAAACTAGTGTCACTCACTGGCCCGGTAGTGGACAAGCTTGTAGCCGACAAACCCTATTACGCTAAGGCAACCATTGCTGGCGGTCTCTATCCCAACAACCCGCAAGTAACCAACACTTATGGTGTGTTAGCTACGGTTGTGGTATCGAGCAAAACTCCAGCCGAGACGGTTTACCAAGTTACAAAAGCCGTCTTTGATAATTTGGATGAGTTTAAAAAACTGCATCCCGCACTAGCCAACCTCTCATCCACCAATATGATGAAAGACGGTCTCTCCGCCCCATTGCATGAGGGTGCCATACGCTACTACAAAGAAAAAGGGTGGTTGAAGTAATACTGTATTTCTAAGAAAAATATGCGCCCATCTCAGTCAGAAGTTCTTGACCAACTTGTTAAAGAGTCTGATGTAGGTGGGCGCGAACCCATAGGGTTTGCAGGTTTTTTATTAGCTGCAACGGCTGGGCTGTGGTCTATTTTCCAAGTTTGGTATGCGTCACCACTACCTTTTACTTTTGGCTTTGGCATCTTCAACGATACGCAAGCTCGCGCTATCCATTTGGCTTTTGCCGTATTTTTAGCTTTTTGTGCTTATCCTGCATTTAAGCGATCTTCACGCAAAGTAGTCCCCTTAGTAGATTGGCTTCTAGCCTTAGTCGGCGCATTTTGCGCAGCCTATTTGTTTTTGTTTTACAGGGAGCTTTCAACGCGTCCGGGGCTTCCAACAACAATGGACATAGTAGTGGGCGCTACGGGTGTCCTGATCATGCTGGAGGCTACACGCAGAGCAATGGGCTTTGGTATGTTGGTGACTACTGGCCTTTTCATGGCCTTTGTATTTTTGGGTCCCTACATGCCTGATGTCATTCAGCATCGCGGCGCTTCCGTCACACGATTTATTTCACATATGTGGCTGACCACGGAAGGGGTGTATGGTGTAGCCCTTGGTGTTAGTGTTCAATTTATTTTTCTTTTTGTTCTATTTGGGACTTTGCTGGACAAAGCTGGTGCAGGCAACTACATGCTCCAAGTCTCACTCGCAACACTCGGACACTTAAGAGGTGGCCCCGCCAAAGTAGCGGTAGTCTCTTCTGCTTTGAATGGCATCGTTTCTGGATCCTCCGTATCGAATGTTGTCTCAGGTGGAATATTTACTATCCCCTTAATGAAGCGCACTGGCTATTCTGGTGTAAAGGCAGGCGCTATTGAGGCTGCCTCGTCGATCAATGGACAAATCATGCCGCCAGTCATGGGAGCTGCAGCATTTTTGATGGTGGAGTATGTTGGAATTCCATACTCTGAAATCATCAAGCACGCTGCATTACCGGCTCTCATTTCGTATATCGCCCTTTTTTATATCGTGCATCTAGAAGCATTGAAATACGATTTACAACCTCTTTCGCGTGTTAAGCAACCCACCTTACGCGAACGCCTATTGGGATGGTCACTAGGACTTTGTGGAACGTTTGTAGCTTGCGTAGCTATTTACTTTGCAATCACTACTGTGCAATTGATTGCTGGAGAATCCACTGGGTGGGCCCTGGCTACTCTGGCCGCAGTGTCCTATTTTGGACTGATGGCGTATTCTGCGCGCCATCCTGATCTGCCCCAAGAAGATTTGGACGTAAGTAGCAAAGATATTAAATTACCACTTCCCTGGCCAACAGTTCGCGCTGGCTTGCATTTTTTTATTCCAATCGTGGTTCTTCTTTGGGCGCTCATGGTCGAAGAACTCTCCCCAGGCTTATCAGCCTTTTGGGCCACAGTTACCAGTATTGCGATGGTTTTATTCCAACCCCTTTGTTTGTCTATTTTTAGGCCAGATGGCACCATACAAACAATTACACACAGCATTTATTTAGGGCTTCTTCACCTTTGGGAAAGCTTAGTTTTAGCCGCGCGCAATATGGTTGGTATAGGAGTGGCTTGTGCTAGTGCAGGACTTATCGTCGGCGTGATTACGCTTACTGGTATGGGGCTGATGATGACTGATTTCGTTGAATTAATCTCCGCTGGCAATGTGCTGGTAATGCTGCTGCTGACTGCCGTCATCTGTTTATTGATAGGGGCAGGTGTACCAACAACTGCGAATTACATTTTGGTAGCAACTCTGATGGCACCAGTGATAGTCGAACTAGGCGCCCGAGCAGGATTAGTCATTCCGCTCATCGCGGTGCATATGTTTGTTTTTTACTTTGGCATCATGGCCGATGTGACCCCTCCAGTTGGCTTAGCCTCCTATGCAGCTGCCGCTATCTCTGGTGACGACCCCAACACTACAGGATGGCAAGCCACTTGGTACTGCCTTCGCACAACCATTCTGCCCTTTGTCTTTATATTTAATCCTCAACTTTTGTTGATTGGTGTAGGTTCTTGGGTAGAAGTTGCGCTGGTTTGCATCACAGGAACTATTGCTTCTTTGCTATTTGCTGCTGCCACTATGCGATGGTTTCGAACCCGTTGCACATGGATCGAAGTAATTGCCCTTTTGGTTGCGACATTTCTATTTTTCCGTCCCGATTGGGTGATTGATCAATTTGCGACCAAGTATGTATCTGCACCATCCTCTGATATTTACAAGGTGGCTGATTCACTCCATGCCGAAGAATGGCTAGTAGTAGGCATTGCCGGCGAAACATTAGATGGGAAGCCACAAACCAAAACAGTTGCTATCCCACTAGGCAAAGGCGAGACTGGAAGAGATCGACTGCGTGATGCTGGCGTTACCTTGTCGCAACTAGGAGCAGATCTTGAAGTCTCTCAAGTTAAGTTTGGTAGCCGCGCTAAAAAGTTAGGGCTTGAACAAGGCTATAAAGTTGAAGAACTTAAACTACCTAACCCCCATCGACCTTCGCAGAACTGGGTTTTTATTCCAGCACTTTTATTAAGTTGGCTAGTTTGGTCTACCCAAGGCAGAAGAATCCATAATAGTTTTACTTGAGATCTGACATGCATGTTTGTGTCATTGGTGCAGGTATTGTTGGTTTAAGTACTGCCTATAAACTCTCGGAGCAGGGTTTTCGCGTAACAGTAATTGATGCTGCAGCAAGCGTTGCCTGCGGTGCGAGTGGCAACAATGGTGCGCAACTTAGTTACAGCTATGTTCAGCCACTAGCTGATGCGTCTATTTGGCTTCAATTACCCAAACTGTTGCTATCGCGCAGCTCTCCACTCATATTCAAACCCAAATGGGATCTGCAGCAATGGCGATGGTGTATTGCATTTCTTAAAGCATGCAATCGATCAAGAGCGCATCAAACCACAGCGCATTTGCTTGAGCTCGCAACGCAAAGTCGTCAAGCATTTGATGCCATGCTTGCCCGAGAAAATCTGAACTGCTATTTTTCTAATTCTGGAAAACTTGTTCTGTATCAGACATCAGAGTCCTTTCTCCATGCAAAAAAACAAATGCTTTTGCAACGCACCATGGGTTGTGCACAAGAAGCACTAACTGCAACGCAATGTATTGCTACGGAACCTGCATTAGATAAATATGTGGGCTCAATTGCCGGTGGTATTTATACGGCATCTGAATGCGCTGTCGATGCCTTGGCACTATGCAAGGGGCTTGAGAGCATATTGCGTCAAAGAGGCGTTCAATTTTTGTTCAACCACACTGTCAACCGCTTGGAGTTGTCCAAACAAAAAATTGTTGCTGCACATACTCACAGTCATGCGATAGAAGCTGATAGCTTTGTACTTGCAGGTGGAGTGGGTAGTGTTCGACTTGCGCAAGCATTACAAATAACTTTGCCCATTTACCCACTCAAAGGGTATAGCGTTACTTATGATCTGCCTCCTTTGAGCGAAAACAGTCAACCTATAGCACCTACTGTAAATGTCACCGATTTCGCGCGCAAAATCGTATTTGCGCGATTAGGCGCAAAACTACGCGTCGCTGGAATGGCTGAATTAGTTGGAAATGACACTACGGTCTC
>Ga0214921_10005770_pt1 | contig 17310 bp, 17 predicted proteins | sample LL1505_MetaG_FD_177992 | JGI IMG/M metagenome (GOLD analysis project Ga0214921, IMG submission 177992) | Freshwater microbial communities from Lake Lanier, Atlanta, Georgia, United States - LL-1505 | ecosystem: Environmental > Aquatic > Freshwater > Lake | place: USA: Georgia | collected...
CCCATCGCTACTACATATGGCAAAACTAATATTTCAGAATCATCACTTATGACTAAATATGATATAATTAGTTTAATTCATCAATCAAAAAAAGATACAAACTTAACACCTAAGAATTTTTACTTTAAAACTACCGAGGGTAAAATTAACTATGAAGTACCACAGGATATTAAAGACTTTGAACCTGAGAATTCACCCATATATCAAATAGATGGTAAAAAATCAAAATCGTTAGAAAATAGAGAATCAAGCGTAAAGACTATTTTAGAAAATTTAATAGACAATATTAAAGACAATAATACAAAGGGCGGTAGGCCTGATAAAAAGGATTGTAAGAAAGATAATTGTGATAAGAATCTAGTACCTATACATGGTAAATATCATGATTATAAAGGAATTGGTAAATTATATAAACCATGTGTTGGTAATCAATGTACAAAGTATTTATTAGATATGTATATATGAATTAAAAAGCATATAAAAGAGTATTCTACATCTTTTATTATTCTACAAATCTTCTAATACTCTGTATCTCCTATTATTCTACAAATCTTCTACAGCCCTTACGATAAACCTTATCATCATCATATTCATATTTTTGTCTTTTGTAGAGAATGATATTGTCTTCGTAATAATCTTGCTCTTCATCTGAGTAATATGTGTAATCTATATCGTATTCTTCATGATATTCCCATTCTTGTTCGGATTGCATATTATTCTCATCTTCAAAATCATTATTTGTATCTTCTTCTACAAGCTTGGGTATTAGGTGCTTGAAATACTTACCATAGATGATTTCCCATGTTTCATTTGTGATTTCTTCTGATAAATCTGGAATACAATAAGAAGGTAAATTCTCGTCTATTCTATAATATACTACAATTGTGTTATTATGCCAAACCAAATGATAGAATTCATTTCTTTCAAAGCTAAATTGTTCTTCTGATAAAAAGGAAACATAAATTCCTGATTCACTCGCGGGGTATAATTGAATGTTATCTTTTGGAAAGAAACCCCGCTGAATACTCAAGGCAATAGCATGTATGGAATTTCCAAATGCTATAAATTTATATTTATTAGGAAATTCAAATTCTACAAATTGAAACATTATATTAAAAAATATTATATTAAAAATAATCAATGGTTTAATTTATATTTTTTTATGTTATAGAAAAAAATAATCAATGGTTTAATTTATATTTTTTTATGTTATGTTATAGAAAAAAATATAAATTATTATAATGTCATCAACATTTACAAATATCAATACTAATATTTTAAATAAATTTAATCAACTTAAAAAAATACTATCTTATTACAATGAATATGACATGGATGATATCGATAATAAGTATTGTAGGGAGCATTTAGGAGCAGTTGAAAATGAATTAATTTCTTATGAACTAGATACTATAATTTTTGTCAAAAATTACAATTCGAAAAATAACACACAAGAAGACCGATATAATGTATATATGAAATTTATGAAATATGTAAATTCTGAGAATATTCTAGGCAAGTTAAAACGCATTTATACCTTTTGTAAGAAATTACAAAATACATACGATATATCAAATGATATTACCGATGGTATTTTTAAAAATTACGATAGCATAAATATCGATATCATGTCAATAGAAAATGCTAATACTTCATGCGACTGTGGAAATAACTTTACTGCAGAATCAAAAACAAGTGAGAATATATGTATATGCGGAAAAATAGAGACATTATATGGTGTTGTGTTTGAAGATGAACAATTTTATTATCAAGAAGGAAAGCGATCAAGACACGGCAAATATGATCCTACTAAGCATTGTAAATTTTGGCTTGATCGTATTCAAGCAAAGGAGAATATAGATATTCCCGAGGATATCATAACAAATATTAAAGCTAGAATGAAACGCGATTGTGTATGGATTGAGAATCTCACATGTATTATAATACGAAAGTATCTTAAAGAAATTAAAAAGACTAGATTTAATGACCATGTTCCTTTAATAAAGAAATTAATTACAAATAAGGAATTGGTTCAACTATCAGATCACGAGCGAAAACTCACAAGTACTTATTTTGGAAAGGTAATCCAAATATTTAACAAGATTAAATCATCGGACGTATTCAACAGTCCTTATCATCCTTATTTTATCTACAAAATAATAGAACAGTTATTAAAAGGGGATGAAAATATAACAAGAAAAAGAGATATACTTTCATGTATTCATTTACAATCGAGAGAAACTCTTATTCGAGGAGATTTAATATGGAAACAAATATGTTCTAATATTCAAGAGTTCGAATACTTACCTACGGAACCTATTTAACAAAACATAATTTTAAAAAACTATATTTTAAAAATAATTTTATAAAATGATGTATTTAAAAAAATAATTACTGTTAAACCATTTTTTATAAACTAATATAATAAGGAATGAGTGCAGTAAATACTAAAGACCTTGCTAAAGAATTAAATTCTTTATTAGATGAATTACGCGACGAGGATCTTTCTTCTCTTCCTGATAATGAAATTTTAGAACTAAGAAAGAAGCTAAATCCATACGGACGCACAATCGAAGGTTCTGACAAGTATGTAAATCTCTCTATTACACAGATTCATCATGAATATTGGAAGAAGCTAATCATTACTTCTTTTATTGGATTTCTCAACCGTATGAATGATGAATGGGGTGTTCCTTCAGGTATTCCTGTTGTTCCTGTGGGTGATTATGTTAATGATGTAGATCTGATTAAAACGCCTGAATCTGTTGTAAAGGCTGGTGATAAGAATGCTATCTATGATTTTGAGCTAAATCAAAAATGGATGGCAAAGCGTGTAGTTGTTAAGGAATTTTTAGAATATATGTTTCAGTTTAATCCTGATGAGCATGTGAGATCGGCATACCGTCCTAACTCTGCAGATAAATCACGTAAGCCCATTGAAACACTCGCCTCAAGAATTGCAAAGGCTACCTTACGAGCAAAAGATAAAGAATGGACTGCTCGTGAAGAAACGCAAGAAGTATTACGAAAGCTTACGGAGACAAAGCAAAACGTCCAAGAAGAACAACCCAAGCCCAAAATGAAGACTGTTAATAAGACAATAATTGGTAAAGATGGTAAGAAGAAGGTTGTTACGAGGGAAGTGCCTGATGCAGAGACTCCCTCACCAGTAATCGAAAAGCTACCAGCCGATTTGAAGGATAATCTTCTAACTAAGAATGTAGAGGAAATGATTCCCGCACATGATTTGTTCAATCGCTACAAGACTTATTTAACTACAAATTATGAAGAACTACGCGAATGCACAAATAACTTATACTGCGAAAAGCCAGAGTTTGAATTGGCAGTAAATGTTTATGCTTGTCATGATACTGCTGATGATGCTGAGAAGTTCGTAAAAAAGCATAAGAATGAAGTTATTACTGAAGTATTTACAGTACATACGGGCAAATGGTGCTTCTTCGATAGCTTTAAAGAACAGCGAGACAATACTAAATTCTTTAATGATCAAACTATTGTATTAGAAGAAATGTTGAAGCAAACTGAATCCGATGCAAAGCTTGGTGCCGATCTTCTTAAGAAGCGCGTACAAAAAGAAAAGAAGAAGAATATCATTCTAACGGGTGAAGACGATCAATCATTTGCCAAATGGCGAAAACAAAATAACACGTTGAACAAGATGAACCTAGAACATATTGGCGATATGGTATCGTCGGATTGTCCCGATAACGCAATTGAGGTTCCTGTGTGGCGTCTTTCTCAAGACGGCCAAACTCTAGCAAAGGATAAATTCTATAGCTTGGCCGAGCGTCCTGATTTTGCAGAGAAAGACAAGGTAGAATCAGAATTACGAACTCTTGCGACTGCCTCAGCGGTTCCCGTTGCCAAAAATACTAATGATAAAGCTTAAATTATATTTTAAGTTAATATTTAATTATAATAAATATGCATATGATAAAATCCATTAGTAATATTTTTAGTAGTTGCCTAAGCTGTAAACATTATATTCCTGATAAAATAAGCAATGGAGGAATGTGTAAATTATTTCTTTCTATTAATAATAAAACTAAAACAATTAGTTATGAAAGTATAATTAATGTTCGCATGGATGAAAATAAATGCGGTATCACTGCAGATTTATATAAACATAAAAAAATTAGTCAATAATAATTCTAATTAATTTATACCTGAATTAATCAATAATATTCCATAATAATATCAAGTAATTCAGGTATAAATTTTTTTGCCATAATCTTACGTACTATTTTTTTATATTCTGTATCATGAATCACATCTATATTTGAAAACCAATATTCTCTATCAAAATACCATCGGAGAACCTCATCTCTACAATATCTAAATGGTTTATCTCCCAAATGATAAATTTTATATGTTTTCTTTTCATTAATAATAGAATGAAAATCACATTTGTTTATTTTATAAATCATATATGGTTCATCTTCTTCTGATTCTAAAATTTCAACTGCTGTATCATTACTAGATATACTATTTTCACTTGAGTCTTCGTCTGAATCACCATATTCGTATCTATCCTCACTGCTAACATCAGAGTATTCAAAACATTCATAAGTAACAATACAACCGCATGGAAATTTATAAGGCTTTTCTTTTTTGTAATTTATATTTATACTATGATACTTACACTTTAATACTTTATAATAACCTTTATTTGCAATTTTACAATCACAATTATAAAGTATAGCGGGTTCAATTGCATATGATGATTTTTGTCCCATTTATGATATAAGTTATTATATATTCATATTTAAAAATATTTTAATACTAAATGTTAAAAATATTTTAACACTAAATGTTAAAAATACTTAGATACTAACTCAGTGCATTTAGACCCCGGCTTAATATGAATAATATCGCCAAATATATCTGATTCTTCTTCTATAAAGGGATTAAGTGTTATTCCTGCATGAAGTTTATCATGTTTAATTCCAGCATCGGTATATATAAATGCTACTGCTTCTACGCATGAATATTTATAATCAACGGACTTAATATCCTTCTTATTAAAGTAAGAGCCTAAAATTCTTAATTTATCTAATGTATAGCTCATTATGTTATTATGAACTAATGCAATATCTAGAAATATACTTCTATCCTTTATATATTTGTTTTTTAATTTTCTAATAGCTACATAGCCATTTAAGCCTTCAATATACTTTGCCAAACTTAAAAATCCACTGTCTTTTTTAGGATTGAATGTTATATCGTATTCAGCCCAATTTGGATTATGCATAAAGGTATCATAAACAAAAGGTTCTCCATTAATCATTACTATCATCGCTACATGCGACCAATGTCCGTCGCCAAACAAATTACGAATAATATGAGAATTATAACCGGATTTTTTACTAAAGTCATCATACCATGAAACTAATAATACATCACCACTCTCAAGTAATGGCGATATTGATTCTACTGTTTCTATATATTTGATTTTAGGCTTGTCTATTTTAATTATAAAATAATAAAGATAAAGGAATAGAAAAAGCAATAAAGCCAATATATAAAATATATATTCAGTATAAGCCATATATAATTAAAAACACATATTTTTAATATTTTTATCAATTGGTATTTTTAAAAATGAATTAAATTATAAAATATAGATTCTACTTTTTTAGAATGCCAAACTATTGCAAGTGCGGTCGCCGTTCGTCATATGGATATGAAAATGATGTTCCTGTCATATGCAGTAAATGTGTAACTGATCCCAAAATGGTAAATTTAAGAATTCCTAAATGTCGTCATCCTTATTGTAAAGTTAGTGCATCATACGGACCAGCTAATATTCCTAATTCTAGATTTTCATGTCAGACGCATAAGCTCGATGGTTATAAATTAATGACAGGACATAAATGTACTCTATGTACCGTACATGCATCATTTGGAACAGATGAAACTGGTCCTATACATTGTGCTTCACATAAAGAACTCAATGATAAACGATTAATAAATTCTCGTATATGTGCATGTGGCAAAATTGCATCATGGAGATTACCATATAAGATTGGAATGAAGGCAGAATTAAAAACACCCACACATTGCTTCAAATGTAAAAGACCAAATATGGAATGTATATATAATAAAAAATGTGTATTCAGCGGATGTAAGAACAAAAAAGAATTTATAAAAGGAGTTGCAAATGAATATTGTGATGAACATGTAGTAGATAAGCTACCGGCTTTATGTATACAGGAAGGATGTGAAAAACTTATATTAACTTCATATGATATGTGTATTAAACATCGAAATGAAAAATATGGAACTGAAAAAAGTTTAAAAGATATACCTAAATATTCTTTAAAAGATATGCTTAGTAATTTTCTTAAAAATTAATATATGATAATATTATTTTTTTTTAATATTATATATATAGAAAATATGGATGATGATAAGTTAGTAGTAGGAAATATAACTATACATTTTATAAAATATGATAAAAAAGACCCAACTACCGATATATCGCGTCAAGAGTATTATAATAGAACCGAAAATAAAGGTAAATCAATTATTTTAACAAATGGATCACATAAAGACCCAAGTGCAATTGGAGAAGGAACACAAAAAGCTCTTAGATTATTAAATTTAGGTTTAACTGCTGAACCTGTTGAAGATGAAAAATTTTTTAACGATGATACCATTGGACCATTACAAGCGAGACAATGTAATATTGTTTATAGTAATAAAGTAAATCTGAAAATAGAACAAAAGTTTGATTTAACAAAACTAGGTCGTAAAGATAATAGTTTAAGTCCATTTTTTGGATCTATTATAAGTGCATATGTATTAAAAAACAATATAAAAGATTTTCGAAGTAATATTAAAGCTGTATATCATATATTAGGATTAGATGTTAGGAAATATGGTAAAGAACTTGATAGTATTGGTATTGTTGTTTGTTAATATACTGCGTTATTAACTCATTTTGCTACAAAAACTAAAGTGGATATCTTACATATAGTTCAAACACCCGGTGATCTATATGGCGGTGGAGAATTAACTGCTACAGCTATGCGACATGCAATTATAAATTTTTGTAATTATTGGAAGGGTAGGAAATTTCAAATTAATGTAGATTTGACTAAAAATATCAGTTCATATTCTTCTACTCCATTATTTAAAATGTTATTCGCATCAAGAGACCGACTTATTGAAGATGATGATATTCGAATTGCTCAAAATTTAATTGATGCTTATATTGCTAATGCTGAAGATGGTTCTATAGGAAAGGAATTATTAAAACCATTAGAGGAAGAAATACTGGATTTATCTGGAAAAATAGGTTTCAAAGGTATGAATCCTATTCAAAAAGCAAAAATTGCTATGGATGAAAATATGAAAGCTACTGACAAATTTTTAAGTTTACAAGAAGAACATATTAAACAAGCACAAGAGCTAATTAAACAAGCACAAGAGCTAAGGAAACCACAACAAGCACAACAAGCACCATCTAGCACACAAGTGCAACCAGCACCATCTAGGACACAAGCACAACAAGCACCATCTAGGACACAAGCACAACAAGCACCATCTAGTGCACAAGCACAACAAGCACCATCTAGTGCACAAGCACAACAAGCACCATCTAGTGCACAAGCACAACAAGCACCATCTAGGACAAAAGAGCAACAAGCACCATCTAGTGCACAAGCACCGGTTACAGCTAACAAAACTACTAGTAAACAACCTTACGATCTTGGCGATTTTATGCGAGGATTTGATTCATCATCATCTAAGACACAAACACCATCTAGCACACAAGCGCAACAAGCGCAACCAGCACCATCTAGGGCACAAGCGCAACAAGCGCAACAAGCGCAACCAGCACCATCTAGGGCACAAGCGCAACCAGTACCATCTAAGGCACAAGCGCAACCAGCACCATCTAGTGAATTACCTATTGGTCTAAAAGATAAATATGATTTAAGTAAAGATATAAGACATGGGTTGCAGAAAGGAGTACAAATTAATGAGGATATTATAATTGGTATAAAGAATTTTGGCTCTACTTGTTTTGCGAATTCTACGCTACAAGTTTTTATGACTATTTTAAGAAATTTAGATTCAAAACAATATTGTAGCGAAAAAGGTACATGTTATCTTTGTAAAATGATAGAATTGTATAATCAATATATTATGAATAATATTCAAGACCAGACTTTGAGGAATTTAATAGAACCTATATATGCGTCATGCCCTCGTAAAGAAGATAGAAAATGGAATACTCAACTCTCTTCAGAAGAAGCAGAAAATGCGATTATTGAGAAGTTAAAAGAATCTGCACATGGTAGAGCATTCGTAACAATGAACTTTGAATGTAGTATGGAAGGAGATTTACAGCCTAGGATGATAGAAGTTTTTATATATGGTATAAAGAACACAATACAGGAAGAAATAAATGTATGGACATACGAAACTAATTTTAATAAAAATTTTATTACATATCCTTTATATTTTTCTGCAGTAATGGTTAATAAACTTAGCAAGGTTGAAATACAAAATGAAGTATATTTAAAAGACAAAAATCAAAAATATAGTCTTTTTGCTGTAATTGTACATTCTGATGATCAAGCTGGTGGCCATTATAGAACTTTTATAAAATATAGAGATAATTGGTTTTTTGCAGATGATAACAAATTTGTTACAAGAACAGATTTTAATACAGCTACCACACTTATGAGAAATTCTTATGAAGGAGTAAGTCGTTTATTTTACAGAAAAAATGCATGACTAGGGCCTGAAGAAAATCCAACTCGTGAATTTCCACTTGAAGAACAATTGTTAGCACTATATCGACGTGCATATGATGGAGGTGATATACATCAAGTATTTGATGATATACATGAAAGTAGGGAATTACAAGCCTATAATACAATGACAAGTCTGCTTAATGAGGCATTTCAATCATGTGTTAGAAGAACAGCAGGTATTGATAAATCAAGAGCGCGACGAACTTATAAAACCGATGATTTACCAGAAGGTATAGTTAGCTATGTTGATTTATCAAATAGATTTATAAGATTAATACCAGACGTAGGAGCTAAAAGAAATAAAGTCGAAGAAGTATTTAGAAATGTATTACTTGTTTCATGGTGCTTGGCAATTGGTAGATATCCAGCTGAATTAAGAATTCCTCAAATTGGTTCTGATTTTGATAAATCATGGATGATTCCTAATTCTCAAGTAGCATATGAGGCTAGGTTGCCTAATAAAAAAATAACAGCAGTGTGTGTTCCATCATTATGGATAGATGGAATATTATCTGTAAAAGCTGAAGTATTTGTTTAATATAAGTTAAAAAATTGATTTTTTATTTACTATCGTACTGCTTTCAAACAATTTATCAATCATGCAACGTAGCATTTATGCTAAAATTTTAAAGATGGAAGAATTGATAAAACTTGCTGAGGAACAATTGAGAGAGATCAAAAAGATTAAGGAGACTCGTCATATGATTTCAGATCTTGAATCGCAAATCGCTGACATGAAACTCAAGATAAAGAATTTCAAAAAAGAACATGATGATGAAGATGATGAAATGCAACGGGCCATCAATATTTCACTGGAACATGCAAAGAAGATACGTGATGAAGAATTGAGTCTTGATCTTGCATTACGTTTGCAATGCTCTGATGTGGATTCTATTCCAATGGTTCCTCTAAAGCCTTCAAAGCTCGTTTCCACTGTTCTCAAACATCCTGTTCTTCCAAAGCCTTCGAACCCTGTTTCCACTGTTCTACCTCCCATACGCTCCCTCATTGTTGGAATGGCAGGTTTGAAAAACTTTGGCAATACTTGCTTTGCAAATTCCATCTTACAAGTTCTTCTCAAAGCTTTCAGCAAAACTGATCTTGTCAGCGGATGTGATGAGAAGGATTGTGCAATGTGCGATTTCACAAAGTTGCATCAGGAATACAGATACGGATATGTTCATGATGATACTTTGAAAAAAGTGATTAGACCCATTTTCAACATCATGCGAAGAGTTCTCGAACTTCCTTCAGGATGCGAACGTAATCCTTTCACTCATGAAGATGCGAATGAGTTTTACGATCGATTCTTTGAACGCCTTTCATTGAAAGAGCATGGTCGCAGATTTGTTGAATTATTCACCGGAACTACATGGAGAAATCAGAAGAATTGCAGATTCAGTCCAGCCGTTGGTTCATCTCGTTCCATTGCTGAAATGGTTATGAACGATGTTTCCGTTCAGGATTTTGCGTGGTTGCCTGCATTCGCTTCAATCTACATTCATCGCTTTACAGACCGAGGTGCAAAGAACGAGCGGAAGATTGAAATTTCTGAATACATTCAGATTTCTGGAGAACCCTACAGACTTTTATCTACCTCCGAACACAAAGGAGCAACTGCAGATTCAGGACACTACATTTCTTACTTGAGAAATGGAAATGAATGGTACCAAGCGGATGATTTAATCATCAGACCTGCAACCTTCCGAGATATCAGCGAGTCAGGAACATGCATCGCAATCTACGAAAAGCTTTGAGAAGAAAGCTTCAATCTATCTTTTTTAAAAAAAATAGTATACAACAAAACTCATATGATAGTTTGCCATTTTTTAAAACTTATACAATATTCTGCCATTCTCCAAAACTATATACATTTTTTTTCATAACTAAATCCATTTCTTTTTTAATTGATATATTATCATATATATTTACAGATATTACGCCTTTATATTTTTCATAGAAATCAATAGTTGTACCAGTAATAATATGTATTAATTTATAAGGCAGGATATTGAATTTAAGTAATATAATATATTCAAAAATACACTCTTCTATTATTTCTTCTGTAAATGCATTAGTATGATGTAATATACTTATTAGAGTAAATTTGTTGAAATTTAATTTCTCAGTTATTTTAATAGGAAGAGAATCGAAACGTTTTTTAGTCTCGTCTTTATATACTTTGTTAATAAATGTCATACAATAAATTAATAAATCAGCCGATCGAAACTTGATAAGTTCGTCCCATGTATTTTTATCTGATAATCTCGTAATGTTATCTTTGATGAATTTCTCAGATATAGATTTATTATTAATTAATATATCCCAATGTCTATCACGTATTTGATGCCTAAGTAAAAATGCTTCTGATATATATACATTCTCACATAGAATAGAGAATGACACTAAACCAAAATGTTCTTCAAAGAATTCCTCAGGAAGATTTCTTCTACATAAAGGAGCAAAATTCATTCTATTGATATATTTTTTAATAAAGTCAATGGTAAGATTGGAATTCTCTGATATTACTTCCCAATCTAATTTATGAGAATATAATTCGAAGAATGAACTTGGTATGCTTTCATTTCTGCATATTGAATTCCAATCTAACTTAGATATATATTTTTCAAAGAAACCAACTGATATATATCTATTTGATGAAAATACACTCCAGTTAATATATTTTAAATTACGTTCGAAAAATGCCTCTGATAGATCTAATAAACATATATACCTCCATTCTAAAATATCTTTATATTTTTCATAAAAATCATCTTTCAATTGTTTATTATTACGATAGAAGGATATATTTATATTTTTATTTAGTTTATCTATATACTTTTCTATAAATTCTATAGGAAGAATATAATGTTCAAATAATTCTAATAAATGATAATTTGATAATATATCTTCATACTTATTAATTACATGATTAAGATACTTGTCAATAATATATTTAGACCTATTCTTCATATTGCGTGTTATGTTTATTCCAATGTTATCCATGTGTTTTTCTATAAATGCATCGGATATATGAAGATTCAAAGGCAATATTTCATATATTATATTGTTAATATTTTTATCTAAAAATGCTTCGCTAACAATACCTCCTTTTGAAATCCTATCCCAGTAATAATTTTTACCATCGGTAATAATTTTTTCTACACGCTCTTTAATTTTAGATGTCTCTTTTTCATATACTAGTTTATATAATTTACCAAGGGCTTCATCATGTGTAAAATAATGTAATATTTCATACGATGAATTTAAAATAAAAGGAGACGTCCAAGAATACAATTCTAAGCAATTGAATTTATTCAACATTTTGAATTCATTTTCAAATAACTCTAAATGGAATTCATGTTCTCCAGTTTCAATTAGTGCTTTAAAGAATGGCAAGTTCCACAATTGCTTATTTAATTTATAACGAATGTTTCCATAAACAATAATATATTCTTGTTCTTTGGTTTCTAAATCTAAAGAATCAGTCATGTTTATTATTTAATTGAATAATAGTTTAATTAGATTCATATTTAAGTTTGCGAACTATGTTTGCGAACTATGTTTGCGAACTATGTTTGCGAACTATGTTCGCAAACTATGATTTAAACAATAGTTAATTATATTTAAGTTTGTGAATATATTTTAAACAATAGTTAATTATATTTTTTATATTATAATGGGATGCTGGGATATATATTGCTTTATATGTGGTAATAGTTGCCATACATTAGCTGAAGATTTATACAATGAATTTATTGATGCTGAAGATAGAGAAGATAAAAATCTCATTAATAAGATTAAAGATCTATATGATAAAACAAAATGGTTTAATTCTTGTACTCTACTTTTAGAAAATAATCAAGTAATACATGGAGCGAAGGAATACGATTGTAGTATAGACTTTTATAAAGATAGTAAACATTACGAGCATATATTTCAATATTCTAACTTTGCTAATAAAGAACTCAAATGTATATTTCTGCATGATGATTGTTATCAATATATTAAAACAAAATATGGTATAGAATTAACATTTAGTCATTTGCCTCCATATAACTTGAAGAGTAGTAATTTATTTAATATTAAATATGGAGAGATAGAGAAATACCAAGAGCAAGATTATGATTATCCTCAAATCATCAAAGATAGAAAACAATATTTATGTTTGAGCCCTTTACTAAATGGTAAAAACATTACGCAAATTAATAAAAATATTAGAGCATTAAATCTTAAAAATGATCCTAAACGCAAGGGCCCTGCAGTTAGTGCTACTTTTTATAAAACTGGAGATATTAAATTAGGTCTCAATGGTATGTTTTGGATTATCTCAAAAGGTAAATGGACAGAGATTAAAGAAAAGCCCAAAAAAATAAAAATCAAATTAAATAACGATACATCAAAAATTAAGAAAATACCATATGTAGGTCATCATAATACCAAGCCTATATTTTTATTATCTTTAGATATTTTAAAAAATAAAAAGATTACAGGAGCTGAAATTTTATTATTGGAATCGGCAAAGTTTAAGTTATAAAACATTATTTATAATTAAGTATAAAACATTATTTTGCAGAGGTAAGCTTATGTACTCGCACTAACTCAGTAATAGCCCTACGATATGCCATTTTATATTCAATAGCAGGAGGATAGTATTTTACACCATTGGCTAAATGCGTTTTGTATTTGTTTTCCCAATCGTGTATATCTTTAATTGGCACACCTGCTAACTCTGGCACGTACTTTAACACGTATTCGCATTTGGGGTCAAATTTCTTTCCTTGTAATTTTGGAGAGAATATTCTAAATACTTGCTGTGGATCTATTCCTGTGATAGTCCAACCCCATCCCGCACTGTTTTGAATGGAATCGTAATCTTTGAGTTTTTGTGCAAAGTGTTGCTCTCCCTTTCTCCACGTTATTAAAAATAGTTTAGTTAATACTCCTGCAGTAATCATTCTTAGGCGATTTGGCATAAAGCCTTCTTTATTGAGTTGGCGCATACCCGCATCGCATATTGGGATACCTGTGGTACCAGTCGCCCATTTTTGAAATAATGCTTCGTTATTATTCCAGTTGATATGATTATATTTTTCTTTAAATGCTTTATTCTGTCCTCCTATCATTTTGCCCAACATATGGGGAAAGTTATAATATAGATTATAGTAAAAATCTCTCCATATTAACTCATTAATGATACCTATAGATTTCTTTTTTAATTTGTTTTTCATAGCATAGAAGACTTCTCGTATGCTAACTGTTCCAAAGTGATTATGAGAAGCTAAATAAGTAGTCTTGTATAAAAAATAATCTCTCTTTTCGCCATATTCTTTAAAATCTTCTATATTTGCCAAAATACGTAATCCATGTGATCTGCCACCTTGGATTAATGCATTGGGGTTATGTATGAAGAATTTATCCATGTGTTTTTCTTCTAGGTGGTATTTATTAGATTCCAATGCCTTAATTATTTTAAAGTTAAATTTATTATATTTTTCTGGTTCTCTTACTTCTTGAGTTCGCAATACAAAGTTTTTAAAAGGAGTAAATACAGTATATGGCGTACCATCTGCTTTATTGTTTTTGCCTTCTAATATATCAAATAATACATGGTCCTCCTTTATGTAAAATATGATATTATGATCTTTGCAGAATTTGGCAAAGTTATCTTGACGTTGTCTTGCATAAGGAGAATAATCGTAATTTGTACCGAGAGAAGCAATTTTATTTTGAGCGTGTATAGATTGTAATACTGTTATAATATCGTTATGATGGAAGAAATACAATTTCCCTTTTTGATCTGCTATATCTCTTGCTAACTCTCTTAAGCTCTCGACCATAAACTCAACAGAATTATCAGAAAAATACTCATTTACCTTCCTATCTACTTGTTCTGTAAATATAAAAATTGGAACGATTGGAATGTTCATCTTTGCCATATGTAGTAATGTAGTATTGTCATGGCATCTTAATGACTTGTTGAATATAAATAGATTCATATTATACTATTAAAATGAAATTTGAATTTATATTATTAATATAAAACTAATGGCGACTTTATCGTGTCCATATTGCCCCGTTCCTAAAAACTTTATCCCATCGGATATAAATTATATATTATGTAAGTTTCATTTACATCAGACAGATAAAGAAGTAGGATGCGATTGTAAATATTGCGTTTCAAAAAAACTAGCAGATAATGATATACCACAGTGTAGAAGTTTAAATATAATAAAATTACAACAATTGCAAACCCAATTATATAAGAAGGATATAAGAGAAGAACATACAGAAGAACACACAAAAGAAGAACATAGGAAAAAACATATAGAAGATATTGAAAGCCTAAGTAGTGGATTGGAAATAATAAATATAAGTCAATCAGATGAAAATTCGGATTGTCAGTCTAGTAATAAATATGATTTTCAATCTAGTAATCAATCTAACGTTCAATCTAACGTTCAATCTAACGTTCAATCGGATCAATCGGATATAAGTGTTAATAATGATTCTACTGATAATGAAATAGTATTCGTACAATCACCTATGGAATCATTTCTAAAGCTTAATTATTTAGACGAATAGATATTTACTTTTTACTTGTAATAAAAACTCTTTATTTTTTACTCTTAATAAAAAATGAATTTCATATTAATTATAAATAATAATGGAAGTAATTGGAAGAAAAAAAAGGCTAACAAAAGCCGATAAGAAAAAAAATGAGCTAACTATATATTATAATAAATTAGCTATGATGAAATTATCCATTTTAAAAAATGAAGCCGATAAGCTTTTTAGAAAAACAGAAAAAATTAGAATCTATAATTTAAAACTATTAAGAATACTTGATGAATTTCTATGGTATAGGGAGATTCATGGATTGGCTAATGATGTTCAAGATCAATAAGCATTCGTCTATATTCAAACTTAATAAGTATTCGTCTATAATCAAACTTAATATCAATAAGCATTAAGCCATCGTCTTATCGCATATTTTTCAGAATTATCTTTAATAAAATTAGGCATGGTTGAGAATAGACTTTTAACATTATTAAAAACAGAACAATCGGATAAACATAGTATTATAAAATCTGTCAATGTGTCTATATTTAAATTATGTTTGGTTATATTTTTTTCTGATAAATATTTTGGTGGTAATTGATGAGTACCTGCAGTATGTTCAGGTAATAAATCTATATTATTTTTTATAGAAGTTATATATGATTTGGGATATGCTAACGACGCTAATCTAATAAATTCTTGCTTTGCATTGGCAGAATCACTCAATACAACTACATTCATTTTATTTGCTTCTGGAATTCTGGCAAATTTTTTAAGAGCAAATTTTACAATATTAATAATTCTATCTGGCGCATCTCTACCTACTACTATTCTATCAGTTGTTCTAAGATGAACGGTAGTATATGGATTCTTTATATTTGCTATTCTTGCTTTGATAATTGAGGCTATACTAGGTAATAAAGACATGCCAGAAATTATATGTTTAGCATGATAGGTTCTATTTCCTGTGCAATTATGAACGATAACAGAATATGGCAATTTGTCATAATTACCATTGAAGGATACATCTTTTTTTCCATAATGAACTACGTCTTTTAATGGTTCTTTTAATTCTTCTATAGTCCAATGAGGAAACACGGTACCTCCATTTTTAATAAGTTGTATTGCATCATCTATACTCGCTTTATATACTGTATCAATTTTAAAATAATCTGAAAAGTCCTTATGCTCTTGGCCCCATAAAGAATCACGCCAATCTACACATAAATGACAATTATTCTTATGGCAATATTCTATACAATCCGATAATACCTGCAAACGATCGCAAAAACCTTCAAATCCCTTCATAACAACTATATGATTAATAGGTTTGATATTTGTATCTTTACTTAATATTTTTGCATAGATGTCTTTATATTCTTCTTTTGTCTCCATTATAATAAATTATAAAATAAATTATAAAATATAAATTGTTAATTATAAAATTAAATTACTTTCTTACTGGCTTAGGAGGTAATTTACTTAAATTAACTCTAGGAACTTGGGCTGGTAATGCTTGTTGAGTAGGGTGTGCTGGTTGTAAAGGCTTTTGAGAAACTGCCAAATGTCCGATAGCAACTGCCTGTTGCTGTCTTCTAGTTTCTTGGACTTGTCTTAATTGATTCATAATTTGTGCAGGTGAGAAATTATTACTCGATAATACTTTTTCTACTACTGGTGCAACGGGTTCTACTACTGATACAACAACTGGTTCTGCAACTGGTTCTGCAACTGGTTCTACTGCTACTTGTTCGGCTACTGGCTCTACAACTGGTTCGGCTACTTGTTCGGCTACTGGCTCTACAACTGGTTCGGCTACTTGTTCGGCTACTTGTTCGGCTACTGGCTCTACAACTGGTTCGGCTACTTGTTCGGCTACTTGTTCGGCAACTGGCTCTACAACTACTGGTTCGGCTACTTGTTCGGCAACTGGCTCTACAACTACTGGTTCGGCAACTGG
>Ga0214921_10005773_pt1 | contig 17305 bp, 12 predicted proteins | sample LL1505_MetaG_FD_177992 | JGI IMG/M metagenome (GOLD analysis project Ga0214921, IMG submission 177992) | Freshwater microbial communities from Lake Lanier, Atlanta, Georgia, United States - LL-1505 | ecosystem: Environmental > Aquatic > Freshwater > Lake | place: USA: Georgia | collected...
GAATTCCTGTCACAGTAGATCGGAAGCTGCTTGCTCGAGGTCAGGAAAGATATCAGATCAACTGTCAGGTCTGCCACGGAGCGACTGGAGCAGGAAATGGCATCACATCGCAGTATGGTCTGGTCGGAGCTGCAAGTTACCATTTGGACAAATACAGGGAGATGGCGGACGGTGAAATATTCAACACAATCACACATGGAAAAGGCCAGATGGGCCCCTACCACCACATTGATGTAGAGGATCGTTGGGCTATCGTTGCCTATATTCGGGCGTTGCAACTTGCTCAAAACGCACCCGCCACACTTCTTCCCGCAGATGTTTCGGCAGCAGGAAATAAGCCATGAGTCACACTCCTACTCATCTTCCCTCAGCGGAAAAACTACGACTTGAAAGTCTGGGTGTCCTACCTGTCCTGCTTCCTACTTTGGGCATCGTAGGGCTCCTTTCCGCGTTTATTTGGGGCTGGATAAGTAACCCCATGCAGCTGGCATTCTCTTATCTTTTTGCGTTCACCGTTGGATTCACCATTTGTGCAGGCGCACTCTTTTGGACTCTCCTTCATCATGCCCTGGATGCCGACTGGTCCGTCCTGATGCGCCGAATTCTTGAGTCCATCGCTTCCTGCTTCCCGGTTCTCCTTCTTTTATTTCTTCCGATCATCTTTCTTTTCTCAAAAGATTTATGGCACTGGATGACAACTGACCTTTCGGCTGATCCTCTCTTAGCCTGGAAGAGACCCTTTCTGAATGAGCCCTTCTTCTATATTCGGTGCGGTTTCTATCTTCTTTTCTTTTCCATGGCTGGGCTCCTTTACAGAAATCTCTCAATGCGGCAAGACGAAGATGGGGATCCACGCATCACCTTAAGACTGCGCCACACTGCATACGGTTTTATTCCTCTCTTCGTACTATGCCTAACCTTTGCAGGGTTTGATTGGCTCATGTCGTTGGACCATCACTGGTACTCCACCATGTGGGGCGTCTATCTTTTTGCAGGATGTGCTCAATCCTCGATGGCCATTCTAATTTTGATTACAAATGGCTTGGTCCGCACTGGACACCTCAAGGGACTCTTTACCGTCGAACATAACCACATTATGGGAATGCTACTTTTTGCATTCACAACTTTCTGGGGCTACATCTCCTTCAGTCAGTATTTCCTCCAGTGGTACGCAAATATTCCTGAGGAAACGTGGTTCTTTGTCTACCGAAATACGGGGAGCTGGTTCTGGTTCTCTGTTTTTCTTGTCGTAGGTCACTTCTTTATTCCGTTTCTTCTTCTCTTAACCCAACCCGCAAAGAGAACGAGCTGGAGGCTCTGCACTACTGCGGTTTGGGTTGTGGCGATGCACTGCGTGGATATTTACTGGATTATTATGCCCAACCTACAGCTACAAGAATCACGCCATGCAGGTCATGTAGCAACCACAACAGGCTTCCACCCTCACCTATTAGACCTTTTGACTCTGGTGGGTGTACTAGGAATCCTCGGCCATACGATCCTTTGGCTGCTTTCCAAAGGCTCCATCTTCCCCGCAAGGGATCCTAGGTTGAGGGACAGCTTAGCTGTAACAAACTGGCTATGAGCGAATCATCCACATCCATCAGTCAACGCCGCCACCCCTATCTGCCAGGTCTCTGGCTAGCCGCAGGTTTTTTGGGGCTTGCGAGTTTGGTATTTATTTTGAGGCCTTGGGGCGTGACTCCAGAGACAGTCACCGAAGCAGCAGCGAAAGTTCGTTTGGAAAAAATATCTAAACTTCGATTGGAACAGGATAAATCAGCAAATTCGTACGGTTGGCTAGATAAAACAAAGGGCATTGCTCATATTCCTATCTCAAAGGCGATGGAGATCATCATTTCAGATTTACGCACGAATAAGCCTCATGCTGCATATCCCATCACAACGATCCAACCCTCCGCCATTACCGCGGCAGGAGCCCCGCTATACCCAGAACTACCACCTGTCGACCCCAGTGCGGTTGCTACAGCAATCAAAGCGGATGGTGGTGCACCCACTGCACCAACCACTCCTGCCGCAAAAAAACAATGAACACCCCCCTCTCCTCGTTTTCCAAGTCAGCCTTTGCGTCACTGATCCTTTTCATTGGGTCCTTTAGCTGGGCACTTTTAGGAGCCGGCCTCCAAGTCTTGGCAACACTGCAACTTCTTGTTCCCTCTCTTTCTTACCTACTACCCATTCCATGGATTGGATATGGTCATCTCGCTCCTCTCACGGTCTTTCTGTTTACCTATGGATGGATCACCTCTGGCTTTTTAGGCGTACTCCTTATTTTAATTCCCCGCATCTCAGGTATACCCTTTCGCTATGGAAAGCTGCTCACCAGTGCAGCACTTCTCTGGCAGATCGCCGTGCTTATCGGCGTTGCTGAGATAATTTGGAATGGGGCCACAGGACTCATCTCTCTCCCTTTTTCTCGCTCAGTAAGCTGTCTCTTTCTTGCCTCTTTTCTAATTCTGGGAACCGGACTGACCCGTGGATTAGGGCGCTCATGGAAGAGCGGACCTCTTCTTCCAAGGCTCTATCTCCTCGCAGCACTACTTGCCCTACCCTTAGGACTTGGCACAGCAGAACTCCTTCTTCGTGGAGGTATTGCTCCAGGTGCACTTCAAATTCTTGCTCAGCTTGTATGGGATTCCTTTCTTCATCACCTCTGGTTGACCCCTTTAGCCCTAGTTCTTCTATTCCAACTTTTGCCAACGCTTACGGGGCGTCCTGTCGGAAGTCTCTCTTTGGGCCTTCTTGCGTGGGGCGCCACAATCGGCCTCGGGGGATGGATTGGAATGAGCCTAACAAGTGAGGGACCCGTTCCCTCTTGGCTTCAAAGCGCTGGAGTTGTCGCAACGATCCTCTTGGGACTCGCTGTTTTAGGCAATGGAATACTACTCAAGCCACTTCTTGATGGAAAAATTGAAGAGTGCAGACGCCAAGTAGCTCTAAGATTTTTAGCTGTGAGCCTCTGGTCCTATCTTGTTTCATACGCATGGTTGGCCTTTCTTGCGATTCCAGGAATCCGTCAAGCCACCACGTTTACCGTTGTCACCCAAGCAACCCAATCTCTACTCGTGTTCTCTTTTTATGGAAATGCCCTCGCAGGAGCGATCTACGCACTCCTGCCTGCTTCAAGAACAGTGGGGTGGCCTAGACACCCCGCACTCACAATCCACTTCTGGTTTACAACTTTGGGAATTGCATCTGCAGCATTCTGTTATGCCATAGCCGGAATTCTCCAAGGGTTAGCCTTAAACGATCCAGGTGTTCCCATGTCGACAGTTGCAAGTTATCTCCGACCCTTCCTCTCGGTCGTACTGGTAGGACAGATTTTCTGGTGGATTGGCCAAATTGCTTTCTCAACGCTCTTTTTTGCCACTTTACTAAAGCTCTTTCACTCCGTTGCACCTGTCGCAATATTTCCACTTCCCCGCGATGAATCAGCTTCATCCCTAAACTCAGCGCATCATTAAAAAATGAAATCAACACAAGCTCTCGTCCTTGTCTTTTTAGCCCTTCTCTTTGCTTGGGCGGGACAGATAGCTCTCGGCTTTTTCCAAGTTGGAAGGCTTGAGCCTGTCCTCAACGAGGAGACAAATTATACCGTGCCTCCTGTTCCATCCGGACTCGCTCAGACCGGCTCTCGTGTCTTTGCCTCCCAAGGTTGCCTAGAATGTCACTCCCTCTCTGTGCGTGGCCCCGCAGGGTCGGCAGATCTTTCGCGTGGATGGGGCCCTCGAAAAACTGTTCCAAGAGACTACCTCTTTCGCGAGCCCGCATGGATCGGTTCTTCACGGATCGGGCCCGATCTATCTAATATTGGAATCCGATTGTCAGATGCGAACGAACTCATGATGCATATATGGAATCCACGTCTCAAGAAGGCTTCATCAACCTGCCCGCCCCATCCATGGCTTTTTGATCGGAAAGTTGCAGGACCCATAATGGAAAAGGATGCCTTACCCATACCAAGTAAAGAGTGGCGGCAGGTGCTTCCAACATATCAAGCCAAAGCCCTTGTTGCTTACTTGCAGTCCCTTCATTCGGACTACTCATTGCCGGAGGCCCCACTTAAATGAACCCCTCCGAACTTCCATCTCTGTCCCAAGCTCCATCGGAACGGCATGCACCAATCCCAGGTTGGATACTCGGCATAGGGGTCATTCTCTCTTTCTGGGCAGGTGGATATCTGTTTTTTTACAGCGGCGGATTTCGAGGAGATGTATACGATGCGGGTCAGATTACATGGGGTCCAGTGAGCACAGGACCCGTAGCACCCCCAGATCCCAAAGTGATCGGCAAACGTCTCTACACAGCGAATTGCGCCCAGTGTCATCAGACAACGGGGTTGGGCCAAGCAGGAGTGTATCCTCCTCTAGCGGAGTCAGAGTGGGTCCTAGGATCAAAGAGTCGCCTCATCGCAATACTCCATAAGGGAATCGCAGGGGTTATTCACGTCAAAGGGAACGTTTACAACAACAATATGCCAGCTTGGGGTGATGGTGCCCCCGTGCCACTTAAAGATGACCAGATTGCCGCAATCCTTACTTATATTCGCAGTGAATGGGGAAATAGTGCTACCCCAATCCAATCAGATGAAGTGGCAACAAAACGCAAGGCGCTTGCATCCATAACTACTCCTTGGTCTGAGGCAGGACTTTTAGCCATTCCTGATGATTCAGCTACTCCACCTCCCACGTCCCAACCCCCATCGAAATAATAGGCTACACTCGCTAAAAGCGACACTGACACCACGCTTTAAGGTGTAGTGTCACATTAGGATTTTAATCCTAACTAATATTACGAATGGTAAGACAAAGCAGATTCTTAAATCTCATCGGGAAGCCCGTATGAGCTTTTGAAAATCAGACTCACTCTGCACATGTTGAAAAATCGGCTCCATGGCCACCTTCTCCCGCATCGGCAATCCTCCGAAATGAATGGCTTCATTTAGAAATTTATAAAACTCAGCTCGATTCCCAGCAGCCATGTAAAACTTAGCCATTCCAAGCTTCACTTCCGCATCCTCAGGCACAAGTTTATCAAGCTTTCTACCATAATCAATAGCCATAGGGACCCGATTCTGTATCGCAAAATAGTTCACGACATCCCGCAGAACATCCACATTCGTAGCAAATAGAGTAGCGCCCTGAACAACCAGTGGGTCAGCTTTAGCTAGGTTTCCGTCCTCGGAGTATTTGCGAAGCAATTCTTGAAATACCTTCACATCTTTTGAGGCAGCACACCACTGAGTTTCAAGAACTTGAATCTCCCTCGCCAAAGCGATCCGTCTTTCGCAATTAGTCAAAAGCATGGACAATAATCCATTGTTCGGGTCAGCCCTAGAGGCTTTTTCAAGAAAATCCCTCAACTCAGGAGCTCGTTTCTGCTTTAGCAGTAAATCGGAAAAGTTATTAAGGGTCTCTGTATTGCCAGGCCATAACTCCAATGCTTGTCGATAGGCTTGTTCAGCCGCTTGATCCATCTTTCGCCATTTGTAAATATTTCCACCTGTATTGCGTAACTTTGAAAAGGATCTCTGAGCATCAATGTCATCCTCAAACCGAGGGTCCTTCTTTAGGTGGTCAATATATTCTCTCCAGTAATCCATATCACCTTGCACCAAATCAGGATTGAGCACGGGAACAGGATCTTTCTTAATTTCATAACATAGGCCATGTGGAATCGCATTCGGATATGACCACTCCATCGGAAAACTTTCCTCAACAAAGAAAGGTCGCTGATCTTTATTCCTTTGCCAAATCCACTCGCCCACCAAAGAGTTTAAAACCGTAGGGTCAGAATTAGGGTCGACGGCAGATGGATCCCTTTGCTTTTTTTCGATCGCTGCCTGATAAATGGCCATAATATCCTCCTGCCTTGGCAATACCAAGGGAGCCTTGGGAAAGTGTTTGTCTCGGCCCAACCACTTGTCGACCCACCCTCGCGGAGCAGGTCGGTCAGTTGAATAGTGATTTCTGATGTACTGATTATAAAACGCATCCGCCAATGCATTTTGTGTAATGATATAAAGATCGCGCCGATCAAAATTGGGGTCTCTCTTATTCTTCTGATCCTCAAAGCTCTCCGACAAGATCATATAGGTGGGCACAAACCGACCAGGATCAGTGCCTCCGAAAACAAAACTGTCTTTGGGTAGATCCGCCAACATATCTCTCCCATACATCCACCCAAACCAGTGATCTCGCTGACTACAGAAAGTTAAATTCTGCCTGAAACTAAAAGCAGAAATAATTCCACCCAGAACTATCGAAGCTGCAGCAGCCGAAAGTGGTTTTTTTGCCCACCTCTGAATTGCTAACCCTGAGCCTAATCCCGCCAGGAGAACGAAAAATGCATGAGAGAATCCTAAGTAAGGCATATATAGCAACCAGGCGGCTTCATCAGCACCCGCCTGATCGAAGGCAGGCTGGAGGAATCCAGCCAATAAAAAGCCTAAGGCCATCACCTGAATCCAAGTTCGAATAAGCCGATCGAGCCCACCTAAAAAAGCCACAGAGGCAACGAGTGCAAGAATCGATAAGGGGGTGAAATTGGCAACAATTTTGCGCCAGTACAGCTGCGAAAACTTTCCTAATGTCTCCCGAAAAGATGCAGGAGGGGGAGATCCAGGTGGAGGTGAAGGCGGGCTAAGAAGTTCTTGGGGCGCTGCACCCATTGCCCGACCCACAGTTTTCAAAAGCTGGTCTGAAAGCTTACCGGAATACTGACTACGGTTAACCGAGTAAAAGAACCCTTCTTTTGTACTCGTAAAACCCCAGTTCATTGGAGGGTTCGTTTCTGAAGCCAACGGCATATAGGAGTAGGGCGATAACCCCAAGACCACAGCTAAAAGAACCCACATGCCCAATCGCCAATGACTTAATTTTCGTCTTACGATCACCCATAAAACGAGTGCAACTCCAACACACCAAAGAAAACGAACCGAGGAATGCCACGTTGCAGGCTCCCCAGAAATACTACCGAAACCCCAGTAAACGATTGCTGCTACTGCACAAAGATAAAGAAGGCCCTCGGCTAAAAGATCTCGACGCACCAAAAGCATCACGAAGACTGGAAGTGGTGCTAGAGCAATCATTAAATGGTGATTACTCATTCCAAGAGCAAAGAAGAAAGCAGACCATGCTAATCCGTTTGTCCATGCAGGCTCTCGCACCCAACGATAGAGAACCCAAGTGTAGAGCATAACAACCAAGACGTGTAGTCCGTATACCTCAGCAATGACCGCCTGAGACCACATCGAAACACTGCACGCAAGCGCCACTGCCCAAGCGATGGCCATAATTTGCGCGACATGGACCCTCACCCCGCCCCAACGCAATGAATTCGAAAGAATAAGCCCAACAATCCCTACAGCTATGGCTGAACAAAAACCCGAGAAAAGATTCACTTCCCATGCTCCATTTCCAAATGGGAAGAGTTTGAAAATATGAGCCCCGATTGTCCAAAGAGGGTAACCAGTCGGATGGGGAACCCCTACATGTACAGCCGCTGTTAGAAACTCGCCCGAATCTAAAAGACCGACATTGGGCTGAGCCGTAAAGAAGTAGATACTCTGGGCAATTAGCCAGCTAACACCAGCTGCAATCCAATCCGCCCGTTCAAACGGCCATTGCCAAAATAATTTTTTCGGTAAAGCGCCTTGGCTCAAGGAAATATCCTCCGTACTGCCAATTGAAACACCCTTTTTGCAGCTTCAAATGCTATCTGGGTAGACATCTTTGAGTCTCCTTCGCGCCGCTCAGTAAAGATGATCGGTACTTCTTGAAGATTAAAGCCTGCTTGCCAAGCGAAGAAATGAAGCTCCACTTGGAAGCCGTACCCTTGCGAAGTAAAATTACTCCAGTCTAATCCCTCCAAAACACGTCTACGAATTGCTTTAAATCCGCTCGTTGGATCTGTCATGGGAAGACCCGTCAAAGCCCTAACATACCATCCCCCAAAAGTGCTAATCCAAAGCCTGCTTTGGGGCCAGTTGAGAACCCTGATACCATTCAAATACCTTGAACCCACAACAACGTCGCCCCCATCTCCTAAGGCCGCCAATAATCGAGGCACATCCGCAGGATCGTGGGACAGGTCGGCATCCATCTCAACTACGCTGTCATAGCCTTTTTCTAACGCCCACATAAAAGCCGCGCGGTAGGCGGACCCGAGCCCAGCTTTACCTGGACGCTCCATGATATGAACCCGCTTCATAAAAGCCGGATGCACCTTCACCTTGCTTCCCGTCCCATCGGGTGAACCGTCATCCACCACCAGAATATCAACCCTAGGGGCTTTTACTAAAATCTCGTCTAACGCAGCATAAATCATCTTGACCTCATTGTAAGTCGGGAGGATCACCAAGGGTTTCTCTATGGCTTGGGGAGCGCGATACTTGGGTGACTCTTGTAAAATGAAACTCTTCTTATGCGCCTGTTTTAGATCTTGGAATGCAAACTCATCCCCTGCCCACCATTTGCGAAAGCCCTCCGGGCACGATTTCAATAGTGCCAGCAAAAGCACAATGATTCCGATGACCCAAGAAAGGCATCCGATAAAGGTCATAATTAAATACCAGGGGGGCTGCTTGAAACGGAGCTCGATGTTTTGGTCACCTATGTCCACCCTTACCCCTAAAAGAGCACCTGCAACTCGAGTGGTAGGTTTCTCTACTCCGTCAATAAAAGCTCTCCAATCCGGATGCCAAGCCTCTGTTATAGCCAACCAACCTTCATCGTGGCCCAGAGGAAGCATAAGTTTTATGCGACCAAAATCATCTGCCCGAGGAAGCTCAAGGGGAATTGGCAAGAAAGGACGACCAGTTCGATCCCGATATTCAGGGGTTAATTGAACTTCCTCCCCACCACTGGAAATGCCTGCTAATCCAATTGAATTAGGATCAACCTGCGAAGTCTCCACACCCAAGAAATTGAGGCCTGAAAGCTGTAAGATAGCCGGCGAAGATAAATAGCTTTGGGAGGGGTAACTCACATAGTCATGGGCTAGGAATGCCGGAAATAGACTTCCCGTATTTTCAAGTATAGTGATGCTGTTGCTCTCAAAAACGAGCGGGAACAACTGCCGATAGACTTCAATCATTTGGGGCGGGATGGATGGATCAGATTTGTCGATGAACAGATATGACACACCGGCTAGATTGAGATATTTTTGAAACAGATCCATCGAGCCTTGGGATGCAACCTCGAAATGACGCACCCACTTAAGCTGAAAATGCCTTAGGAGAGCTTCAGTGGACAATCCCCTCGTTGTTTTCTCTGGGATATTCAGATAAAAATATCGGCTACTTATGGCATGGACTCTGCCCTGACGGGGAGCACTTTTAAGAAATTCTGTAGCCCGCTCAAAATCCTGAAGCACGTTTCGATCTAGCCCACCCTTGCCGAAGGCCTGATAGACCGGAAATAAATGCGCCAAGTAAACGACTAGAACTAGTGAAAATAGAAAAGGTTGCCACTGCTTCCCTAATGATTGTGGTCGGGTCAGTAACGGCACCGCCACCAAGGCGGTTGCGGCGACAAGGCAGGCAAACCCAGCCGTGCTCCAAAAGGATTCAGGAGCTCGAACATCACTCAAGAACGGAAGTTTCTCCAACAAAAGAAAAGTCGGAAAGAAAGCGAAGAGCAGCAAGCCAAGAACCGGCAGCACGTGCCCCCCCCGAGAAATCCCTCGCATAACCATCCACACAATCCAAAGCATCCACAAAAGTAAGAACCATATCAACGGCAAGCCGTAGTCCTTCATCCCTTGACAGGAGGATAATAAATACATATGACCTCCAAAAATCCCGCGGGGACCAGAGGCAACCCACATGGTTAAAACCCAACAGGACAATAAAGCAAAAAACCAACGCCCCTCTAGTGTTTTCCTCCAATTCGCCAATTGAGGAAGGCCCAACCCCAAAGATATCCCGATCAGAGGAAGGGCCCCGACAAAGAAATATTGCGCATCGCCTTCAAAGTCAGGTCCTGCTGAATCCAGAAAGAATTTTGACAGATCCACCCAAGCCAAGGGTGTTTTGAATGAATAATGCTTCTGCCACCCCTCCAAAGGATCAAAAGCAAACAAAGCTGCGACTCGGGACTCGTAAAAGGCAGGCAGAAGAATGGTAAGCCCAGCCAAGGATGCAACCAGTCCAGCTCCTAGATAAGAAAGGAAAATCTGGAATCTAGGGACTTTTGACTGAATCAGACAAAATCCTGCCCAGACCAGCAGCATAGGTAGGATGGTCACCGCCATTTTTGTGTAACTGAGGGAAAGACCCGCGGCCGATAACCCCAAGAGCACCACCTCCCTAGGAGAAGATGCTTGAGTCAAAATCCAGAGCCCCCTCAAAAGTAATGGAACAAAAACAAAAGCCAGAGAAACCCCCACGTGCTCATACATAACGGCGCGGACAATGATGGAAGGCATGGTCACATATAAAAAGCCACCCAAAGCAGCTGCCTTTTTATTCGGGGTAAGAGTTCGAAGAAAAAAGTACATGCTACACCCAGAAAGGCCTGCGAACAGAAGGGCAGCGATCTTAATCCCACCTAAATCACCCACTAACGGGGATGCAAGTAGCTCAATAAAGCCAACTGACCAAATGGACAAAAAACTCACGTTTAGAAGGGCCTCGCTTCTCCCTAAAAGGTACTGAGGTGTCCACCCACTCCAAAATCCATGGAAATAATCCTTGAGGACACCCGGGTCTCCAGCCATCTGCTCTGCAGATGGCCCTTTAAGGATCCAAGCCCAACCGGCCAGAATTAAAAATGCAACGCCCCCGGACAGCCAAGCGAGCAACTCCCCTTGGGGAAGCTGGACGAAAGATTTGAGTCCTCTTGGCTTAGCCCTGCCACGCATAAGCCACTATCCTATACAGACTTAAAATTAATGCGCTCTTTTTCTACGACCAGGGGGCGTTTTAAAACCTGAGTATGAATCGCGCCGATGTACTCACCAAGGATCCCGATGAAGAAAAGCTGAACCGAGGCAAAGAAGAACAAGCCAATGACTAATGGAGCTGTACCAACAGGCAGGGTGTACCAGAATACCAACTTGTAGATTAGATACACGAAAGCTACGAGAAGACTTAAAATTGCCATACTAAAACCTAGCATCGTTGCCAGTCGCAAAGGCACTTTAGAATGACTCGTGATTCCCAACATGGCCAGATCGTAAAGGGTAAAAAAGTTATTCTTGGTGATGCCCCGCTTGCGAAGCGGTTGTCGATAAGGAATCTCCTTGATCGGCAGTCCAATCTCTGAAATCTGACCGCGGAAGTAGGGATAGGGATCATCCACTTTCCTGCAGTATTCTACGATAGCGCGGTCATAGAGACCAAAACCCGTGAAATTCTGAATTAACTTCGTGTCGGATAGACGGTGAACTAACGCATAATAGGTCCTTCGAATAAGGAAAAAGACGGGAGACTCCTCGCTCGACTCTTTCACACAGACCACGGTCTTCACTCCCTTTCGCCACTCCTCAATGAGCTTGGGAATCATCTCAGGGGGATCCTGAAGATCGGAAGCCATGCAGATCACTGCATTTCCAGCCGCCTGCATCAGCGCATGGTAGGGAGACCGGATATGGCCGAAGTTCCTCGAGTTAAAGATCGCCTTAATCCTGGGATTCATCGCAGCAATTTTACGGATTTTCTCCTGTGTGCCATCGGTGGAGGCATTATCGATCAGAATGAGTTCGTAATTATTCTCTCTAATCGAATCGAATGCTCCACACACTCGGTCACAGAACTCCTCAATATTACCCTCCTCGTTGTAACACCCTGAAATTACGCTGATGTTTGGATTTGTCTTCATAGTGCTCAGCAGGCGGTTAGTTACTTCGGTGAACCCTAAAGTTCTTGATTACCTTCTGGTGAAGTGGCTTCAAGAGTGACGGATGAAATTTCTCAAGTAACCACATGATGCGTGCATAAGCTGGGAAAACAGTAATGCATCGATTGGCATCAAATGCATCGATAATCTTTGAGGCGGCGACTTCAGCAGAAATGGATGAAAGATACGATTCCTTAAAAACCCGATCCTTGGAAGCATTCACAACCTTTCCAGCTTCAAATATTCCGGTTCTCAAAGTTCCAGGGCAAATAACCATGACATCCACTCCTAGGGAACGCCCCTCCTCTCGGAGAGCCTTAGAAAAGCCAATAACTGCATGTTTTGTCATGGAATATGCTGAATAGAGAGGGCTGGCAATGAGGCCACTGATAGACGAAATATTAACGATCATTCCATGGCCCTGACGAGCCATGATTTTGAAAGCGGCAAGAGAGCCATTTACGACACCCATGAGGTTAATGTTTGTGATTGTACGGAACATTTTGGAATCCATATCCCTTACCTCTCCCGCAATAAGGGTGCCTGCATTGTTTACCATAATATCAAGCACCCCTTGAGTTTTCTTGATTTCATCAAGGGCGTCGCAAAATACAATGTCGTCAGCAACATCCAAAATTCTATAATCTGGAACATGTGAAATTTTTTCGAGGGCCAGTTCCATAACAATTTTCTTAACAGCATCAGTGGTATTATCGATAATAGTCACCCTTGCACCGAAACGCGCAAACTTCCTGACCAAGGCAGCTCCTAGACCACTCCCCCCTCCTGTAACAATAATAACCTTATCCTTGAAAAAGTCGGCTTTCATACATGAATCGCACTAAGACGATAATCAGATTTTCTAGCCAGTAATCTGGCTCCCCGCCCTTTTGACAAAACAACAAAATGGATTCCATATAAATTTTAAATATCTTATGAAAACTTATTAAGAGAACCTTTACCAAAGGAAGAGTTAGGGGTTTAGGGAAAGGGGCAAGGCAAGAGTTTCCTGCGAAAGCATAGTGGCTATTGGGAATTTCTTTTCTTTAGGAGAAAAACAATCCTGCTCATGCATCGCTCGTGGGTAGTAGATCTCGGTTTGAACACCATTTGCCGCCAGTTTTTCACGAAGGAAATCTCTTTCCCCTTTGCCAGTCACCCGGATTACAAATTGGTTCCAAGTGTGCTCCCCTTCGCCCGAGTGACACGAAAAAGGTAGAAATATAGTTCTAGGCTTGGGTTGTTTCGGAACTCCCTGCCCTTGGCATACACAGGAATCCTGAGGCATAACCGCACCCCACTTTTCCTGCAATGCTTTCATAAGACTTTGTGCATTATGACGTCTTTTTTCTAAGGCCGAACTTAAATACTTTAACTTAACGCGAAGGAGTGCGGCCTGTAGCTCATGGAGGCGGAAATTTCCTCCAATCAATTCATGAAAATATTTCTGCTTCGCTCCGTGGACACGTAGTTTGCGTATTTTTTCTGCCAAAGAGGCATCCTTAGTAGTGATCAGCCCCCCCTCCCCCAGTGCCCCTAGGTTCTTGGTCGGGAAAAAAGAAAACGTTCCCAACGTTCCCATGGTGCCCGCCTGTCGCCCCTTGTCTTTGGCCCCAAGAGCTTGTGCTGCGTCCTCAATCACTGGAATACCATGTTTTTTTGCAGCGGTGAGGATCGGATCCATGTCGGCACATTGACCAAAGAGATGCACGGCAATGATCGCCTTGGTTTTTGGACCGATTTTGGCCACTACCTGATCCGCGCGGAGATTGTAACAACACTCGGCACTATCCACAAAAACCGGTTTTCCGCCCAGACGGGCCACAGCCCCTGCGGTAGCAAAAAATGTGTATGTGGGACAAATAACTTCATCCCCTGGTCCAACTCCCACCGCCTGCAGGGCCAACAGGAGCGCATCGGAACCGTTCGAAACTCCAATGGCATGGGGTACCCCAATCCAAGCGGCAATCTCCCGCTCAAAAGCCTCCACCTCCGGTCCTAAAACAAAACGCCCGCTATCCAAAACCCGTTGAAAAGCAGTCTCCAACTCCGTCCGGTAGGGAGTATGTTCAGCGACCAAATCGAGCATCGGAACCCTCATAAGTCTCTTACAGTAGCGAAGGAACCCCAGGACTAAATCCCAAAAAGAACCCCCTTCAGAGGGTTGCCCTTATCCATAGTTCTAGGCAGTTTCTGAATATGGCTACATCCAACGGCTTAAAGTTCATTGTTCAAGGAGGGAAACCGATCCAAGGCGAGATCGAGCCTCAGGGAAATAAGAATGAAGCCATGCCGCTTATGGCCACTGCCTGCATGACTGATCAACCTGTCATCCTTCAGAATATTCCACAAATTGATGATGTCCGACTGATGGAAAAGATTCTTAGCGATCTCGGCCTATCAACCTCGGAATCCGACTCCTGCTCCACACGCCGCACGCTAACTCTTCAGGCCAAGTCCAATCCCAAGTCCACCATCCATCCGGAACTAGGCTCACGACTGCGAGGATCTGTCACTTTGGCTGGTCCCCTGCTCGCACGCACGGGTGAAGTCACCCTACCCCGCCCTGGTGGGGATCGAATCGGCCGGCGTCGCCTCGATACCCATCTTCAAATTTTTACTGCCCTAGGTGCTAAGATCAGTGAATCGAAAAATGGACTACAAATTCAGGCAAAAAAGCTGCACGGGGCCGACATCCTCCTTGATGAAGCCTCTGTCACGGCCACCGAAAATGGCCTATGTGCCGCATCCCTAGCAGAGGGAACCACGGTTATCCACAATGCAGCCAGCGAGCCCCATGTCCAGGCCCTGGCAAATCTCCTCAATTCCATGGGTGCTCAGATTCATGGAATCGGCACAAATACCCTTATTATCCACGGAGTCAAATCCCTCAAAGGTGCTACCCACCGAATTGGACCTGACTACCTTGAGGCTGGATCTTTCCTTGCTTTAGCAGCTGTGACAGGGGGAGCGCTTAAAATTCGTAACACCGCCCCGCAACACATGCGAATGATTCTCCAGACTTTTGCGCGACTAGGCATTCAAACTCAAATCAAGGGAGAGGATATTTATGTCACAAAAAATCAGCCCCTCGAAGTCGAAAAAGAGTTTGGGGGTGCTGTCCCACACATCGCGGACGCTCCTTGGCCTGGATTTCCAGCAGATATGACCTCAGTAGCACTTGTCACCGCGACGCAATGTAATGGCACCGTTCTGATTCACGAAAAGCTATTCGAATCGCGTCTTTTTTTTGTGGACGGGCTTCTCGAAATGGGCGCAAGGATCATTTTGTGTGACCCCCATCGTGCCGTGATTCTTGGCTCCGACAAACTACGGGGAGCCAAATTAGCCAGCCCAGACATCCGTGCAGGAATGGCACTTCTTATTGCGGCTCTCTGTGCTGAGGGTGAATCAGAAATCCGTAATATCACCCAGATCGACCGGGGCTTTAGCCGTATCGAAGAACGACTTCAGTCTCTCGGGGCCAACATTCAGAGACAATAAGACCGCTATTTGCCCTTTCTTGGTTCGGAGGAAACTTTTTTCTCAAGTTCCATAAAGGATCTTCCGACCAAACTATCTTTAGCGGGTCGCAAAATGCGCTTAGCTTCAGAAAGCGCATTTTTTGCCATAGAAGACTGCCCTTCGGCAAGGGCTGACTCAACAAATGGCACAACCAGTCCGTAGTACAAATTCCCACCTGCTTGCCCTTTAAACTCACGTAGAGCCTTGCCAAAAGCGGTTTCTGCTTCGAACCAATTTCCTGCTTCGATCTTTTCGCTAACCTCAGCAGCTACAGAACCTATACCAAGATCGAACCTTCGAGCTCGATTTTGAACTAGTATCTGCCTCGATAGGCTTTTTACTTCCAGTTCATCTCCCCTTACCTTGGCTAACTCCAAAAGCTTTTCCTGACCCACAACACGAAGATCCGCGAAGCTAGCAAAACGCTTTGTAAATCGGGACCAAAAGTCCCGCATCACGTCCGGAGAGACTTTTTTCTCCTCAAGAAGTACTCCCTCAAGATACCAAGCTGGAAGAAACTCAGGATAAACTGCAAAAACAGCATCAAGCCAACGACTGGCATCCTCACGAACGACAGTTCGGGCAAGATCGGTGACAAGCTTCGCTTGTTGAAAGACAGCCGACCTTTCCCGACTTTTTGCGAGAAAAGTTAGCTCGGTGTCCGAGATAGGCTTCCATATTTGAGGATCAACCGCATTCCCTACAGGATAGTTTTGCGACTCATATCTTCCGCAATCTGTCTCCCAATGCCCAGGAGTATCCATAAATCCAAACCATGCATGCCCACCATCATCCCCTTGCCCTGAGAAGTATAAAGTGGGCAACCCCTTTGCCTTGCCAGTCATCGCAGCGAAGTAAGCCTGATCCACGCAGATTCCACCTCGCGATTTAATTTCAGAGAAAAGATACTGGCCGTAAGGCCATATTAGTTGATTCGATTCGTATCGAGAGATATCATAATGAATCGAACTGAACACTTTTGAGTAGCCGCTTCGACTCGCCGTGACATTCTTTCGTGCCCACTCCATCTCAGAGTCGATCAAGGGATGATCCACAATGAATTTTAACTCGCTTACGGTGAAATCCCTTAGATCGGTCAGATACCTGCGAGCCACCTGAAGTTCGGTCATCTGTTGCATTCGTCGCACAGGATCGATTTTGTCCAAAGGAACCAATTCGTGTGCAACCTGATGATGGGGCCAGTTTTTTGGAAAAGGCTGATCGAAAACGAGTGCGATCGCCACAGCAAGACAAGGTAGCTCTTGAATGCATTCGGGGTGTAACAACTGAATCTGCAGCAAAATTCGAATTGCCTCGGTTGCATCATCTTCGGGCCGAAGATTCTCAAGAAATGCCCGCCGCAGTTTTGAATGCTCTCCAATAGATCGAAACGCAGCTACTTCTTCACGAGAGAAATCGGATCGAGCATAACCGAGCCACTGCCATATCCGAAAATTGTCCGCATCGACAGAATCAGGCTTAAGGTCAATCGGGTTTTTCTTAGAGAGTTCTTCTTGAAGGTGCGATTTTAGGTTTTCACGTTCGGCTATCCAACTCGCGGGATCAGGGTGCTCCTGCCACCACGTGGCGGCTTCTGCTCTGAAAAGGGATACTCCGACGCACAGAGCGAGGAGATGTTTTCGCGACATCGAAAATCATCCCAAGGGGACAGAAATCCGTTTTCGCGATTTGAATCTATGGATTTCGCGATAGCCAATCTCTTTCACAAACTGAAGAGCACGATCGAATTCATAACCCACCTCCTGTGGTGCGTGCGCATCGGAAGAAATGAGGATTGGAATATTTCTTCTGAATGCTTCTTCCAAAAAGACTTTAGAGGGATAAATTTCCATTACCTCCTTACGCAATCCAGCCGTGCTGACTTCCATTGCGATTCCCGCCGCCTCAATCGCATCGAG
>Ga0214921_10005774_pt1 | contig 17304 bp, 27 predicted proteins | sample LL1505_MetaG_FD_177992 | JGI IMG/M metagenome (GOLD analysis project Ga0214921, IMG submission 177992) | Freshwater microbial communities from Lake Lanier, Atlanta, Georgia, United States - LL-1505 | ecosystem: Environmental > Aquatic > Freshwater > Lake | place: USA: Georgia | collected...
ACAATGAAAATCACCCTTTACCCCGTTGATGAGACCCTTACATCCAAAACCTCTTTTATGTTTGCATCTATTGAAGAACTCTACTTCAATATGCCCGAGGCTAACCTCTTTAACTTGCACGGATTTAAATCCATGCAGCTACTTTCCGATGGCAACATCTGGCTAAACCACGACTTCAATGACCTCTTCTTTGTTCGCTTTGATAATAGAACCCAACACTTCTACTTCTATGATAGACAAAATGCTGAACTTCATGTCCTTTTTACCTCCTACTCCACCATCAATTTATTTTCTTCTATTTTAAATAGCCCCTCTCTGTAATTCCTAGGTCATATACTCATATAATATAGTAACGAAAACCTTTACCAAGGAAGACAAGAATGAGACCTTATATCCTCAGTGCCTTAAGAGTTAATGGCATCAATGACTTAACCCATATCTACCGCTTTAAACCCTCTGATTGGGGCATGGGCGTTCTCACACCCTCTTGCACCCGTGAAATTCATGCCTACCTCTCCGAGGTTTGCACCCCCACCCAAACTAATAGAACTTTCGATACCCACCTCACTGAAGACGAACTTGCCCATATCCTTCATGAGGACTTCCCTAGCCTTAGCTTCTCCCGTGAGATGTGTCTAGGCTTTGAGCTTGAAGATGAGAACTTTCCTAGATGGGATACTTACCAACAATCCAAACATGATGATGAGAATGTTAAATGAAACGAGTCAAAAGAGGAAGACCCCTTAGGACTATCTCCCCAGAAGAAGCCATCGCTCTTCAAGTCCTAGAAGAAATCTCTTATGGTGCTAAGTTTCAATTTAAAAGCCCTTCTATTAGACCCAACAAGGTTTTTCACGAATCCACCGGGTATAGTAGAGTAAGGAAAATTGGTAGCTTCTCCCTCTTCAAAGACAGAGACAAAGATACCCTCCGTCAAAATGAAGAACTACTAGAATACTTGCACCCCGATTTATCCAACGAAATCAACACCTTTAAACAAACCGCTGCAAATGCCCTATCCGCACTCATGGACTTTGACCTTGCTAAAGATCGTCTCATTGACGCTCTAAAAGCACGGGTCGATGTCGATAGTGCGGAACGCAGATATACCCTGACTCCCCCAAAGGAATAATAAATCATGGGAAGACCCCCTAGAAGACACATTACTAAAAGACAAGCCTTCTTTGAACAACTAGGCATCAATTTTGAAAAGCCCGAACCTCTCAACAAAATAAGCCTAGCGTATGAGATTTTCTGCACCCATAGAAATGGGAGAGAAATCTTCCTCGGGGGTGAAAATTTAGACCCCAAGAGTGTCCCAGAACATCTACACTCCCCCGAGTATCTTGAGATAGTTAATCCTCTCCAGAAAGAAATTGAGGATGCTAAAGCAGAAATCATAGACCTTATCCGACCCCTCAATGCTGCCATCTGTAATCTCTCCGAAATTCGAGAAAAAGCTTGGGACGTTATCAATACCCAAACTCAAACCGAATATTGGAATTGGGGTGGGGACTACCAAGCCCATGGGGATGATTACCATGAAAAGGTTGAACAGATTAACCTTAGACTAAAAGACTTAGAGTTTATCCTCACCGCCCTAAAGGGCAATGACCCTAAAGCCAAACTCGTCAAAGAAGAAATTAAAGACCTAGAAAACCTAAAGAAAACCCTGTAAGAAAGGAAAATTACCATGGGAAGAAAAAGAGGCATTACCCGAGAAAAAGCCGTTCTCGAAAAACTATATCGTGACCTAACAGGGCATAAATGCAATGAAGGTTATCTCTATGACTACAAACAATATGGCATGGGTTACCGACATTGGAACTTCTGCCGTAGTGCATGGTTAGGTGAAGTAAGTGGTCTTTCTGGTTACGAAGAAGGACTAAGCCCCGAACTTAAAGCAGAATATGACAAGGTTTCTAAGGAAGCCATCCAACTCCAAAACTCTCTTTACCAAACTATCGGAAGAATCAACGAACTCCGTAACGAAGTAAAAACCTTCCTTGAGAGCAAGGGTGTTAAGAGAGAAGATATCCATAAAGAGTTTGTCATTCGGGAAGACGACAAGTATGAAGAAAAGTATGCCGCTCTCGAAGCAGACATCCTTAAGATTAAAGCTGAACTCAAGACCGTCCCTAAGAAGAAAACCCCTGAGAACGTTGCTAAAAGAGAAGAACTCAACCAACAACTCCAAGTTCTCATTACTGCCCAAAGTGAGTTAAAATAATGGGAAGAAAACGCTTTGCTACCAAAAAAGAAGCCCTAGCATACCCCGTTCTTCAGAAAATGACTGAGGGTTCTATGTTCCGTTATAACACCGAAAGATTCGATTGGCGTCAAGCTTACACTGCTCGATATGGCTCATATAGACAGGTAAATGGGCAAACTTATTCTTATGGAGGTTGGCATATTAAATCTGGCTTATTGGATTACGCCAATCAAGACTGCCTTAACCTCTTCCAAGAGATGCCCGAACTTCAACCCAAGTTTGAAGAAATGTTCAAACACCTAAAGATCGCTGAGGAAGCAATCTTTAATTATGAGAACATTAGACTAGCACTTGTGGAAGAAATGAGAAAGACCTTCGCTTGGCACATTGATAGTACTAACTATGACACTGAGTTTGAGGTAATGACCCCCGAACTAGAAGCCACTTGGAAGGAACTCAAAGGTAGCCCCGAAAAAATCAAAGCATTAAGAAACCTCCTAAGTGAGCTTGAAACAGAACTTGCCAATATTGGCAAAGGCGTTAGAGACCCTAGAAGAAAAACCCTTCAAGACGAAATTGACAAAGTTAAAACACAACTCAGAACAGTAGGTATTGTATGAGAAACAAACCAAAAGACATCTACTTAACCCGTAGAGAAATGGCAGCCGTTGAGGTTCTCGAAAGAGTAACAGCTGGCTCAGAACATGGCTTCCGACATAACGAGTATCGCATCCCTTATAGCGTTCGCAATAGTGATTCATCATGGGGCAGAAGTGTCTACTACTACCCCCAAAATGGACAACCTACCAAAGGTATGAAGTTCAAAGAATATTTCGGAAATGAAGAACTTGTTAAAGAGTATGATGAACTCGCAGAAACCTATGACAGGATTGAATACCCTTTAATGAGAAAGCATGAAGAAATGGCTAAGAAAGCCTATGATATTCTAAATGAAAGAAAAATCGGGTTTCTCTTTACTCGTGGGGTTAAAAAGAACTTCCATCTTGTTTCCCCAGAAGAAGAAGCTACCATTGAAGCCGACCGCCTCGCTAAACTTCAACAAGAACAAGAGAAGCTTGAAGCACAACGCTTAGAGAAAATCCGGTCAATCCAGAATGAAAAAGATTAGAAGATTGCACCAAAAACAAGTTGTTGCAGAAAAACTCTATAACATCCTAACCCTCGGTAAAGAGTTTAAATACTACTACCAACCCCTCAACTACTTCACCACCTTCTTCACCCGAAGAGGTCGTAGAGAAATCCCCATCACCCATAACACCGTATGGATTCCCGAATGGCTCGATGGGGTCTCCCCAACCCCCTATGACCATCTCCCATCCAAAGAGGAGTTCCATAAGCACTTGCCACATCTAGTAGATGATGCAAATGCCTTCCTCGCAGCGGAAATGGATTTTAGAAGGGCGGGTCTTGCACTTGAAAGTGCTCGTAAAAAACTATTCCAAGGGGTGTGTAACGAAATCCCTAACCTTAAACAAGTCGGGATGGAATACCAAATCTTTACCCCAGAAGAACAAGCAGAACTCGAACTACAAAATGCTCAAGCACTACTTGAGGAAAAGAGACAAAAGAAATGAGAGAAGAACTTGGTCTTATCCAAACAATGATTGATACCCTCAAACAAGATGTCAAACAAGACCTCTTTGTCATTAAGAGCATCCTCATCTTTGCTATCACACTTCTAGTGTTAAAGCTAGGATGTATGCTTATTCCTTAACGGCTTTCACGATTAAATTTGTGCCGTTCTCAAAATCCTCTGTGAATATATAAGTAAACTTACCCACAAACTCAAAGCCCTTCCCATCTTTATCCAATACCTTAATAGAATTAATCATCGGGGCTTCTAAATTATCCAACACATCCTGAAAAGGCATATCCTTAGCCACAGATAGAAAATCCTCTAAGGTTGGCAATTCTTGAATGGGTTCTCGGGACTCTCGCTCTTCCAGAGCTTCTTTCAAGGCTTCAAAGAACTTGTCATTCATCGTCATCCTCATACTCTTGACTTGCTAGAATTAAAAGACCTTTTGCCACTGAACCAAGTGGGTCAGAAGCATGACGAATTTCACTAATTTGGATAGGGAAGGTCTTACGCTTCGACTCAAATACTTCCTTAAAGAAGTCCATGAAACCACCCGCTAAAGATGTACCACCACCCACTACGATAGGGATAGGTCTATTCAAGTTAAGATGGGTGCTCTTTGCCACAAATTGACGAGCTAGATTTTCCAACGCATACTCAATCAATGCCTTGTAGTAAAACGCAATCGCCTCCTCATCTCTGCCCTTTGGGGCGGAGAGCTGGATGCCTTTTTCCTTGATCGCACAAATACGAGCAGCGGTTGAACCAACAGACTTTGCTGCACCATTATCAATCCAGTCCCCACCTCTCGCTACGGAGAAGCTCAAACCTTCAATGGTGTTGATGGATAAGGCAATATTGGTCATACCACTACCGAAGGAAATGCCAATACCACTAAAGCCTTCTTTGGCTGTTTCTGCAAATACGATTGCCATGGCTTCATTAGAAGCATGGGGGGTGAAACCGCATTCTTTAACAATCTTGGTGAAGACACCCTTGTGGTAGATAACATCCATGGCAATATCCACGGGGGCTGCGGGGACTGAGAAGTAACAATGTTCATCGGGTTCTCTTGGGTCTCCTAGAACATCCTTAATCATGAAACCCAATACCTTGAGTGAGTCTACTTCATCGGGGGATACCAACCCTGCTTTGAGGGGGCGACGACCTTCTTTACCAAACATATTGGCTACTTCAAGGGCTTCATCTCCCAAAACAAGCAAAATCTCATCGTTTTGGATATAAGGAACAGAACCTAGTTTGAGCATCTTTTTAGCAGATGCGGGTAAGTCTATAAACAAATCTCTCATGCGACGAGTAACGACCTCTGAACCTTGTCTCTTTGCGGACATTAAGTTCATTGTGCCAATATCTAAGCCAACGCCTAGACTTCGAGAAACTGACTTTGCCATCAGCCTCCTCCTTTACGTAGTTTTTTAAGGGCTTTCAAAGCATCCGATACGTCATCTCCCGTAGCCTTTTCACTAGACAAAGGACGACTTACCTTCTGCTCCGTATCCACTATTGTTGATGGAATAAATACAAGCTCGTCAGGTTGACTACTGTAAGACGGCACTTGCTTGTTGTTAGACATTACCATAGAGGGGTTAGCTTCCACTTTCAAGTTAATCTTACTAGCTATCATTTCCGCCAAAGCATTCATATCTATCTGCGATGTCGAATTTAACGAGTTCACGGGATTGATAGGGCGAATTTGCTGTTGCTCATAAGCAATAGCCTGTTCAGTCAAGGGTTTTTGATACACGGGGGATTTGGGAAACTCTTGTACCCTACTTGGGAAACCCGAGGTCTTTTCCTTTGCCTCAAGACTGCCTACTCGAATGAAGTATTGCAACTCTCGGTTCTTCTCTATCAATTCCTTACCCACCTCAAAGACATCACCATAAGAAAGGTTTCGTCGCAGAGAAGGTATTTGGATGCCTCTAGCATCTGTGCATCTTAAGACCATTATCATTATAAAATCCCTTTCTTGATGAAGAGGTCAATAATCTTTGGTGCAGCATCCCAGCGTCCCTCTTCAAGAGCGACTGAGAAAAATGAGAACTTCTGTATCCCCGGATGCACCCATGCGTTATTGGTTGTTAAAGGAACTGACCTAAAAACAAGCTTACCATTTTTGTCCTTCATGGGTATCTTTTTAGTAACACCCTTTTGTCTAGTCAACCATGTCATCTTGTAACTTTCTGCCCCCGGTATATATATACTTGCCTTATCCCATGTAGAGTAAAAAGTCAAACTTCCTAGCTTATCATTCAACTCATACCCAAAAGAATTGTAAAAGTTGTTCGATTTAGGTAATACATGCCTCCCCATTAACCTAGTTACCTCATCTTTTAACCTCTCTACTATACAATCCCCAAATATCTTCATTACCTCGGGATATAACCCCAAAGCTAAGGCTTGTTGTATCTCAGGATATGACTGTGCTATGTCAGGTGAGGTGTACATAGGCCCACTAAATATATACTGCCCCTTCTTGTTCTTTACTACCTTCGTTATCATCTTAGCCTCCTGAGTTTTGGTTTTCCCATGTGCCTGTTCTACCCTTCTGCTCCAATGCCAAATCCTTACGGTCATTCTGTATCGGGAAGTTCTTATCTGCTGTGTCTGACCATGGTGCATCCGAACGAGCACTGTAGGTCTCTCTAAATAAGCCCGGACGATACGAATACTTCGTCTCATTCCAACTCGATGGAACTCCCTCCACTGGCACTTTGTATCTTATATCCCCCGAGTCCAAATAGCCAACATTAAAATGCTGTTGCAATACCACACCTCTATTGGTAGGGCTTCGCACCGCACCTATGCTGTATCTATCATTATTTAACTTCACCAAGAAATCCCTCTGCGACACTATCGGACTCGGCCCTATCCAGACTTCATAACTATGCTCCTTCCTACGACCCTGATTCGCCTGCGATACTCGCTTTTCAGCGTCATCGGGGGCAATTATCATGTCATACGGCCCGTCATAACCCCCAACAATCCCCGTCCCAAAACAAGCAAGACATCTACTGTCAGGCTGTTTTCCATACTGCAAGGTTGTAAAGTCAAAGTCCGTGCAATTACATGGTGTCCCATTCACCCTACGGGTAAAGAACTTAACTCTCTCCCCACCCTGTTCGAGAATCCATTGGTTTCTTCTAGCACCCTCTCTCCATATATAGTCTATTTGCTCTATGTCTTGGTCAGACACAGAACGTGTATGATCTATCGGGGTCTCAAAGAGTTCTCCCGTAACATAGTCTTCTGCTACGGTGGTTAAACGATAGAAGTTCTTCTTATGTAATTGGTCTCCCCCAAGTTGGTCTTCAGGGATATATGACAAGTAGCTAATCGTAACCACCGAGTTATCATTAAGGTTTTCCAACAAGGGGTTGTCCATCCTCCAAAGTTGAGCATTAGGCATAGCTCTATAATGAAGAAAGACATCCCTAGCCGCACCATTCACTGCCATGACGGGTACTACAACCCCATCAACGGTAACAACAACATCACGGGGGGAGGATGAGGGTTCTCCATTAGAGCCTAAACGAGCAATGGGGAGATTGGTTTTGAAGTGGTAGGGGTCTTCAGCATTATTGCCTTTGAAGACCCAATCACGGATGAGTTCGTTATGGATAGAAATTAGACGGGAGCTATCTCTAAAGAGAGTGCCACCGATGGGGGCATGGTTAATTCTTCTAAACGGCCCTCTATCAGAGCCTTTGGAACGATAAATGTTAATGCCCCGAACGAGCCAACCTTCATTTGCGATGAGTTGAGCAGGGTCATCCCATCTGAGGTCAATCACGCCTTTGAGAAATGGGGATTGGGCAGTAACATGTTGGGGAGGCAAAGGCCATGCAGACCTTGCCGCTTGCCATCCAGCTGTCATAGTGGTACTCCTAATTATGTAGATATACAAACGGGTAGATTATAAATCATTTATATGTCATGCTCTTCAGTAAAACCCATAAGATACAAGAGGAAAACACCATGCCTATTCAGAATCTTGACCTACAAGACGTCTTCCAAACAGTATGTGAAGATATTAACGACTTCACCAAGGAATTTGTAGCATCTATTGAACATCTTGACCATAGTAAAGCAACTCTAGTCCTCCATGCCCAAGACTACAACCCTTCCTTTTTAGGAATGAAGCCCCTCCCCATCAGGGCATATATTTCTTTCATCTATAGTCCTTCTAACCCTAGAAAGATGAAAGACACTATGCACGAACCTCAAACCGTCTTTATCATCACGAAGATGACTTATATCGACTCCAAGAAGCGAGTTATTTCTACCCCCACCGTCTCTCAAATCTATGCCCAAGAAATCTTGGATACCTCTGAGTTAAGTGATGTCGGTCATCTTATTACTAGCATGGCTGCAGAAATCTACCATGACTGCATTAAGCATATCAAAGACCACCAACATGATAAATACCAACCCGTTAAAACAGTTGATATTCCTTTTTTAACCAAATTCTACAACCTCGTTGCTCATGAAGTTACGAATAATACACATCGTCTATTCGCAAAAGCCACAAAAGTAGAAAACAATCAAGTCATTCTTATCCTCAGGGACATGGATGCTGATGATGAACCCAACTATGATACAACCCCCTTCACTATCACCCTCACCCATGCTTATGATAGTGGTGTGTTGTCTCTCATCCTCATCCCACAAATCTCTTTTGCTAACAATGATGGTTATAAATTTACCAAAACCCACCTCTCTTTTAACCTAAGCCATGAAGAAGCCAAAAGAAAAGATGCCATCCTAAAGGTTGCAACTATGATTGCCCACTTTATTGCTGATAATATCTACTCATTAAAATAGTTACTTAATCCCCCACCTCTTTTTGATACTATTTACCAAGAGGTGCTATATGTCTATTGAAGAACTTGATGATGAATATGATGCTCTCACCGAGCATGACCTTATTATTGCCTTCCACCCCGACGCAGATGAGTTCTCTGTCGTTATGCCCGAAGATGGAAGACTCACCCGTTTCCAACACCAGAAATTAGAAGAGGTCGCTTTGTTAAGCGACCCCTCTTTTGTACTCAAAGGCGTTATGTGGATTGAACTTAAATTTAAGCTCTTTATCCTCTACCTGCGGGAAACTTTTAGCCCTGACTCGCAGGACTAGCTGGTTCGTCGATGGTCATAATTCTACCATCTTCCAAAATTTGCCATGGCTTGTCTTCCCCTAAGCCCATACGAGCCTTGGCATCACTTAACAATGCTTGGGCTTTCTTTTCACTGGCTTCTACTTCAGCAATCAACTTTGACTTTCTCATCTCTAATGCACCTAGTTGTTGCACTAATTGTGAGGCTGTTTGTCTCAAATTGTTAAATTCTGCCAATTCTTGTTCGGTTAACTTACCCGCTTCTTTTACATTATTTGCACTCGTCATGATGCACATCTCCATCTTCATAGTGAGACCTGATTATCATCAAGTCTTGTTTGAGGTTTTCTAAGTCCTTTTGTATCTTATCGCTAGACTCTACCAACTTCTGTGTGAAAGGCTTATACTTTTTCTTCACAATAAGCAAGCTTTTCTCTTTTGGCAAGTACGGGACTTCATATTTTACCGTTGAAAATTGAGCAAGGCAATAACACACCTTGCTGTTCCTGTCCAACGGACAAGTACACTCATCCACCGGCTCAAAAGGTAATGGCAACACAGGACTAGGCACTGCCATGTCTTTGTCTATTAATGGACTCTCATCATCCATCCCCATATCCTGCACCTGTCGTATGTCCTGAAAAGGACTTCGACCTGTGCTTAATGAATCTGTCCCCGACATTAATAGTAATGCTGAGACTAATACGACTGTTAAAGAGGTAATCTTTACCATCTTAACGCTCCTTATCCTCAACATTATGCTGAGTGCTGATAAGACGGTATATCTCTTTAACAGTATCTTGGATGTCTTTGACCGAAGATTGGATGTTGGTTAGGGATTGTTCCGCCTTGGCTTGGTTGATTTCGAGTATTCTAATCTTATCATGTGAATCTTTTACCTCTGCTTCTATCCCCTCTACCTTTTCTTTCAACAACGAATAATCCACGGATATGCTGTTTATCCATATCAACAAGGGAATTATCGTCGCTGAAACTGCCTTAAACACCCAACTCCATATCATTTCTGATGTTATCTGCATGGCTGTTCTCCTTATAAGAAATTACGAGGAGAAAGAACACCAGTCCCAACATGTGGCCCAAACGCTGAACGAATACCTATACCATACTTAGGTTGCTGTAAACCCCTAATAAACTTAGTGGTTCTCGCCTTCATATCAACTGCTTGATTCCACAACCCCTCTGCACTTGACTTCAAGCCATCATAACGACTGCTCTTATCCAAGTTCAAAGAAATCCCCCCAATAGAATAGTCAAACTCATCAACTATCCAATTTGCCTGTAATGCCATCGCCGCCATCACGATTGCTCCCTGTAATACAGGTAATCTCCATGCTGGCTTCTGGGTCACTAAGGTGTTCATATCCTTGTAGTTTTCCGTCTCGGGGGGCATCATGTTCCACCAGTCTAATGCTCGGTTTAAATACTCCAACATCTCCTCATCCTCCCACACTTGTCCAAACACTCGGTTGTATTGACCTATGTTCGCTTCATGTTCTGGGGGACGGAAATGGTAAAATTTATCAGGGTTTTGGTCTCTCAAAAGTATTCTCAAACTTCGTATCATCTCTTGCTCTGCCTTATTAACCCTCAAGTTAAGGATGGCATTCTCAGGGACAACAGAAAACTCTTGAACAACCACTTGAGCGGGGCTATTCACCAACTGCTTTAGTGTCCATCGGATACGATATGTACCATAAGCAGCGGTTTGTGGGATACGAACACTAGCATAGTACTCACCCACGGATGGGTTTTCGGGTACTCGTGCTGAGTTCCCTATCAATACATCTGCCTCGGGAGGCCCGGGGTCAACATAATACAAGGCATAGGTAATTGAGGCGGCATTCGCTACATTCCCCGTTGAGTTTGTTAGGAATATATCTAAGTCCCCTCGTCCTAAGACTTGGTTTCTTTTGAAGGAGATAGACATGGGAGTTTACCCCTTCTTATGTAGATAAAGAGTGGCAACTCTTTTGGCGGCGGCGGGAATGGGACTGTACTTTGAGGTCAAATCTACAGTCTCTCTGTCATCTTGGCTTAATCTTTGACGATAGAAGTTATCCCCCAACTTGATTAACGCATAGTTGGTTCTATCTAATGCTTGAACCAAGGTTAAAAGGGTTTTTGGTAATGCCACCAAGGTATCTCCCGCTAACTCATAAACCTTGTCCTCTACTTCGGTCTTCTTCAAACCATCAACGAGTTGATTTACAAATACGGTTGCCTTATGTGCTTCAACACGGGCTTCATTTACGCCTTGTGCTAAGAGAGCCCACGATGCTTGACTTGATGCTTTTCTGTTCATTCTATCTTCTCCTGTATAGGTAGGATTGTGTCTATATATACCCCCTTAAAATAAACAATATACAGCTACCTTAATTCTTTAATATCCCCTCTGTTAAATATACAACCCATACTCATAACATTGAGTTAAGGAGAAAATATTATGCCCACACTCGATACCCTAAATTACATAGAAAAACACTTCTATGATGATGTCAAAACCCTCGAAAATACCAACCAAGACCTCTATTGTGCCGTCCTCTATCTCGTCACCGAAATTATCCGACTCAACCTCAACCTTGAGGATATTGACCTCTCTACCGCAGAACAATATATCCACACCATCAGCATTGACGCTACTGACCTTAATAGTCCCGTAGTGTATTGCAATACACTACAATACTTACAAGACAAGTGGAGTCTTTGCTCCGGTGGGGAAACCTCTCTCGTTGATGTCACTATAACAAAAGCCAATGGGGAGACGGTTGTTTTCCCCTTCATTAAGCAAATGATTTATGTTGAGGATGGGCTTATTTCCCATATCACACAGAGAGTAAAGGATTTGGCGGGGGAAGAGGGCTTAAACTTCTTTAATGCTCAACTTGAAGAAGGACATAAGGATGATGAGGTAGAGGAAATTAAGAACCAAATTAAGGCTATTTGTAATCGGGAGGATGAAGATGTCTAAGAGCAAGAAAGAACTTAAGAAAAGAGAAGAACTGAGCCTTACGGTTAAAAGAAGAAGGATACTTGATGAGAAGTATCCCATCCCTAGTTGTTTCAATTACTATGGGTGTTATGATAACACCCCGATAACTGCAAAAAGAGATGCCATGCTAACCCATTTAATTGCTGAGGGCAAGAAGCTCGAAGAAGCTATTGCAGATAGCAAACGCTTTGTGGAACGCATTAAAATAGATGAGATTATAGTTGAAGAAGGTAGGGGGCAAATTACTGATAAGGTATGGAATAAAATTACAGCAAATTTTAGCGGGTTGGCTTAAAGTTTCTTTGAGAAGGGTAAATGACCCATCAATTCTCTTTGACCATTTACGGTATCAAAATCTAAAGGCTTACCCTCAAATGGATGCTTGGTAGAGCCAGTTTGGTATAAGTTTAACCCAAATGAACCACCAACGCCTACAGAGTATTTCTTTTCTACTAGGCGATAATTATAGGCAGGCTTCATATTCATCAAGTAATGATAGGCTTCAAATGCCCCACCATTCATAGCACCAATTCTTAAATGGTCTGCTTCATTGCTACTTGGAATCCAACCCCCATGTCCATCTGGGTGCATAGTTGGAACAACTGAAATATCAATATCTTTTGGCTCGTTTTTTACTTGTTTCCCTAACCATTCTTTATATGTCATACCCAAATTATTCTCACCACCTATAAAGGCAAACTTGGTTGTCATATAGTCATGATATTCTTTAGCGGGTAATGTCCCCACAATCTTGTCAAAATTTGGTAGTTGAGAGTGTTCGCTATATTCACCATCATTAGTAGCAGAAACTTTAAACTTAGATAAGGATTGCTTTAAAGTAGTTACAACACTGCTAGGCTCTAATAAGCTCTTAAATACCTCAACCATGTGGAATAATTGCTTAGGATTCCCACCATCTACTTGTAAAAAGTCTTTTCTTGCGGGATTGATTGATACTGATTGAGCGGTCTCAATTTCATGTGCCAACTCTTTTTCTCCCACTAATTTAACACCCGCTGGCATGTGTACCACACCGTCTTTAGGGGCATACATCATCACAGGATACCCCTTGTTTGGAATACCCCAAATAAACGCATCTTGCTTCAAAATAGCATTGATTTTCATCGCAACATTAAAAGGCACTTCCTGTAAGAACATAAATGATTGCTCTGACACAGCACCCGCTTGCCATGGTGCAGCATTCAACATCTCCATCTTACCCATATCTAACCCCATACGGTGAAACATCTGCATCGCTTCTGTTACCTTTGACTTGTTTACAGAACGACCTTCTCTCTTGTATTTCATTTCTTTAGGTACTACAGAATAGAAAGCGTTAGACACTACTTCACTAAAACTAATAGAACTCATCACCCGAACAAATTGCTTCAATACTGATGCCATCTCAGCTTGATTTCCTAATTCGGGGAACTTCTTAAGATTGCTCTTCCAAAAAGAATTACCCACGACTCTCTTCAAACATGAATTGTCAAATGACCTCGCATTCTTCGCATGAAGAAACTCTGTCTTAACTTCACTCGTAATCATGTCCATAAGAGCAGATGTCAAAGCAGAACTTAAACCCATCTTCTTCAAAGTAGCAAAAAGCACCGCACTCACTGAGTGCCATGCTGATGCTCCAAATTCTTTGTCCAACAAGGCTGGAGTTAATGACACTGTTTTAAGGGCGGAATGTTCTACGGTTGGGTCGTCATCGTCTGGAGTTTCATCCTCAAGTCTCTTCACAATACCTTCTGCATAAACATAAGTCCCGTTTAACAAATTCATGAACCACTCATCTTCAGGAATTACGGTAACCTCTGCCATATTCTCTTTCACTTTGGTTGTGTACGCAGATACAATGAAAATACCATTTCTCGCTTGTGAGGGTAAATCCTTGTATGAGAATGCTAACTTCTCAATAGACGAAATCTTAACGCCACTTGCAATCTTACCCAATAAGGTTGCTGTAAATGGACTTACTCCAACACTGGCTTTTCTCAAAACAAAACTTCCAAATTGTTGGTCTGCTAATTCACTTCTCATTGAAGCAATCTTTTTCATTAAAGACATAAGTGTCCTCCTTGTATTTTAAACCTATACAAGATATCCCCTTATAAATAAATTAATTATCCCCACCATCCAAAATAATATCATCCATTGGTGCTTCCACCACAGGTGCTTCCACTGTACCCATCAACTTGTTAATCAAGTCTACTACTCCCTTGCTCTCCAACCCCTTAATCTTCTCCAAAATCTCAGGACTGTCCTTATACTTCTCTACTGCCAATTTAGCCCGACCTTGCCAATGCAATGTCTTGTCCCAGACAAATTCACCCTCGGTCTCCTTGCCAATCTCCACTGCACCTGTTGTTGCCTTAGCATCCAACGCTTGCAAGGTTTCTAAGTCTTCCTTTGTATTGTCTTCTTTCGCAACTACCTCTACGGGTTCTTGCTTCACTACAATATCATCTTCATCTCTCTTCACAGCAAACTTGTTCTTTTGGAATGACATGTTTTCCAACTTGTTCAATTCACTGTCGATTGAGGAAGCATCATTCAAGACCATCTTTTTTGCCTTGGAGGCGGTCTTCAAGTTGATACCTGCCTCAGACATAATCACACCGGTCTCATCATGTCCACTCACTGATGCCCCACTCTTACTTTCAACTTTAGAGATTGCCTTTAATTCGTCTTCTCTTCTGTCAATTTGGATTGGGAACTTCTTCGCTTGTACAGGTTCTTCTTTCTTCAAGCTAGAGGGCACTTCTCTTTCTTCATCATAGACTTTCTGCACTTCCATCTTTGGCTTCACAGCTTGTTGCTGTTTTGCCTTGATTTCTAGTGCTTGGTCTATCAATACAGTTGGGGCGGGTGTTGCGGGTACTACGACCTTTAACCAACCTCTTTTTACACCTGACTTTAATTCGGGCATTGAGGTTTCTTGTCCGTTGTACTTGATGTTTGTGCCATCATATTCAATGATGTCCCCCTTAGAGATGTTTCTTTCTAGTCTCCCTAAGTGGATATTGGTGGTGGCTTCTAATTGAATATATGTGCCACGAATAAAATTAATGTCGCTCATTCGGATACTGCTCCTAGATGTTAAAGTTACACACTTCCTACTATTATACTCTAGTTCTCAATAAGTAAAGCAAAAAACCTCAACCCAGCACACCAATAGACACCTTTTTAACTCTTTTGGGTCTTTAACCCATATTTCACTAACCACCTCCCTATCGTCCCCTCACCTACACCCAACTCCTTCGACATACTAGCATAAGTCTCCCCCGCATTCACCAAACCCTCCAATAACTCCTTAGTCATCTACTTCTTGATGTCCTTATTCCTAGCTACTCTCTCAGTTGACCCCTCTACTACAAACTTACCCATAAGGTATTCTAACTGATTCGGGGCGTGTCTTTCTTCATAATGAGAAGCCGTTCCTCTAAAGGCAATACGACCATCACCCAACATAGAACCAATCAACAAAGACTTTAAAGTGCCTTCGATTGGCGGTGGGTTAAATCTCTCCCATCTATATAGGGTCTCCACACCAAAGTCTGCTCTCCATGTAGCAACCCTCTTCTTAGTTGCTTCAATCCCCTCGGAACATAAGAGGAGAGCAATTTCCTCATCATTTAACTTCTTATCGAGGTAAAGACTGCTTAGTCTTTCACCACTAATAGGACATGGTATCTTTCTCATAAGTCTCCTTTTGACATCAAAGATACCCCAATATACACCATTTCACACTTCGGTGCAAATTTATTTAAAAAACGGTGTGAAAAACCTTTTAAAAAGTAGATATAAAAAAACCCGACCTTTCAGTCGGGTTTAATTTAAAACGCCTCGTATCTACCGAGGTTTTAGAACGATTAACGAGTTACTGATAAACGAACTAAACCACGTGGATTATAGGCCCCTACGCCAATCTGTTCAAAGACACTGAAACCAATTGTACGAGCTTTAGGGTCATCAGCGGAGAGAACGGTCAATTCAGTACGAACTGGGATACGACCGAACATTTCTGGTTCGCAACAAACATAAACTGTGCCGGCTGGTACGAGACGGCTAGTAATGATTTGTGAGCCCCAGAGAGTAGCTTGAAGACCGGTCTTGAGCAAAGCGGCTTGGCTTTCGATGTCCAAGATGTCACGACCGAATTTTCTAACGTCAGCATAATCACGAGCATTCATGAATACACGTGCTACACGGAGGTCATGCTTTTCGATAGCAGCAAATGCGTCAGCCAATACTGCACCATTTAAAGGAGCAACTACAGGAATGTCGGCATTGGTTTGACCATCTAATGAGTCAAAACCTTGTGTTGCTAAAGCGTCAAGAATAGCAAATACTCTTTCGTCTTCAGCAGCTTGGATTTGTGCTCTAGCTAAATCTTGTGCTCTCTCGATAAGGTCAAAACGTCTTTCCTTAATTTGTGTTAAAGGAATTTCAGGATTTGAAGCGATTTCAAAGAGAGGGAAAATCACTCTACGTGGTTTGGTAATAGCGAGGATGTTTTCGCCTTCTTCACCGACTACATAAGCTGTTACATCTGGGTCTTTGTCATAGATTGGCAAAGCACCGTCTGGCAATTGTTCTACCAAGAAAGTCTTACGACCAACGGAGGTATAATCTCTTCTAAGACGTAATGGTTGTGTCATAGAAGCGGCTAATTTAGCACGACCTTGTGGGGTCTTGATGTAATCAGAAATGATTCTTTGCTTTACTGCATTATCAACTGTTGCTGTCATTTTATTTCTCCTCGTCTTTCTTAGATACGTTGATCGTAAACGATTTCGGTTGCGAGTGAGTCAGGGATAATCTTGAGGATACCAACTACTGTTACAGAGATAGCACCCGATTTAGTTTCATGACAGTTATCATTATCATTGACGTTAGTGATAAAGCCATTGATAGATGCGTACAATTCATCACCGATGATATAGTCAAGGTTAGCACCACCATCTTGGTTTTGTGTTTCATACAATTTGTTACCATAAGTACCTTGTGCAGATACGTATGGGCCTTTGTTAGAAGCAACGCCGGGGATATTGGTGTAAGCATTACCATTAGCATTGTTGATGAAACATCCCAATGCTCTTTGGTTTTGATCGTTGTCAGCACCAAAAGCTGGGCCACCAACAGCACCAGCTAAAGCACTGTCAGGACGGGTGAAAGCGATAGAACCACTAAGTACACCAAAAACGGTTGTCAATAAGCCGGGAGCTGTTGAGATTTCTGCTCCGTTATTGCCACTTACGGGGTTCACTTGTGTGAAGGCGTCAGCTGTTAACTGACCAACGGTATTACGAACACCGACGTGCATAATGCGTAAAGC
>Ga0214921_10005775_pt1 | contig 17304 bp, 20 predicted proteins | sample LL1505_MetaG_FD_177992 | JGI IMG/M metagenome (GOLD analysis project Ga0214921, IMG submission 177992) | Freshwater microbial communities from Lake Lanier, Atlanta, Georgia, United States - LL-1505 | ecosystem: Environmental > Aquatic > Freshwater > Lake | place: USA: Georgia | collected...
TTGGGAGGTTGCGCGGGGCTCATGATTTCCCTGATTGCGTCAAAAACTACCCTGAATTGGTGGTCGTATCGACTTTCAAGCTGGCTTAATTTTTCAGCAAGCTCAGCGTGAGACTCAATCAAGGAACGAAGACGCACAAAGGCTCTCATGATCTCAATGCTGACTGCGATCGCTCGGGGACTATTGAGCACGCCGGATAGCATGGCGATTCCCTGCTCCGTGAACACATAGGGCAAATATCTTCGACCACCACGACCTGGTTTTGAGATGCCAATTTGGCATCTCAAAGCGCTAACCTCCTGCTCCGACAACTGAAACATAAAGTCCTCGGGGAAGCGTTCGCGGTTTCTTTGAACTGCGCGAACAAGCGCACCCGTTTCGGTTCCATACAGGCGAGCAAGGTCCTCATCGAGCATGATTTTATGTTTTCTGATCAAGTATATGCTTTGCTCGACCAATCGGCGATTCAATCCCTCTTCCATACGGGGCCTCAATTAAAGTATTCGCTCCCAGTTATCGTGAAGATATGGGATAAGTTGCTAAAAGGCATAACAAATGCCTGGTGCCGAGCGAGGACGCCGGCACAGTCTTATCGTTAGCCCACTTTCATGTTTATCGATCCAGTAGGTTCACCGTGAAGAAGATCTTATCAATCGTTGGTGGTTTGTTCTTATTTCTCGTTCTCGCCCTCGCTGGCTTTATCGGCTACGCAGCCTATCAAGGGCGAGGGCTCGATGCCTCTAGTAAGGCATATGTCGAAGGAAATGTCCCTCCAATTATATCCACATGGTCAAAAGAGGAATTGCTGAAACGGGCATCTCCGCAGCTACTGAAAGTCATCAACGAGAAACCAGAGCAGTCGGACCTTGCATTCCAAAAACTCTCGAAATTGGGGACGATGCAGAGCTTAAGTGACATAAAAGGGGGGGGCGTACGTTTCTTACACGCCCCAAAATGGAAAGGTTACAACTGCTACGTATAAGGCCACCGCAAAATTTGAAAATGGGGATGGGCTTGTCAGTGTCCGCCTTATCCAATCAGCCCCCTCCGGTGAATGGCAGTTCCTAAGCTTCCATATCGACTCGCCCCTGTTTCTGCAATGAGCCGTCTAACCCATCTTTGCAGGGGACGCTCCGCCTATCGGCGGCCCGCCGCTGAACTTAAATTTATGCCGCCTTCTTTTCGGGCTCAAAAACTATCCTCAATCCCGCGGCTTTCAATATGCCGTGTAGCGTGGATAGTCTGGGATTTCCTTTCTTGGAGAGCGCACGATAGAGAGCTTGCCGAGTGATGCCAGACTTCCTTGAAAGTTTAGAGACATTTGCCTTGCGTGCGTCGAGAACATTTCTCACGGCAATAAGAAACGCCTCTTGCGATTCCGTTTCCAGCACGTCTGCTAGATATCCAGCCGCATACTCTGGATCTCTAAGTCGTTTAAGGAGGGCGGCTTTGTAGTCTTTAGTTTTCATAGTATTTCCTCCATAACTCCTTCGCCTTATATATGTCTCTCTTCTGCGAGGCTTTGTCACCTCCGCCTATGAGAACAACGATCTCGTCACCCTTGAGCCCATAGTAAACCCGAAGCCCCGGACCTTTCATGACGCGCAACTCATATACGCCGGCTCCGAGAGCTTTGTGATCTCCGAAGTTGCCCACCGCCAGCCGAGTCAAACGGGCATCTACTGCTCGTTGCAATGCTATGGCAAGCTTGTCATGCCATGACTCAAAGGGAACTTTTCCCGAGTCGAGCCGCAACATGACAATTTTTCGCACTTTGATGCTCACAGTTTTAGTGTAAATTATAAGTTACATTCCGGCAATCGGGTTTTTCGCATAACCCATCGGTCGAAAAGATGTTGCACCTATAACTGTTTAGTTTGACTAGCATGATTGACGATGCAACACTTTTCACCGAAACGTTACCCTTTTCTACCGAATCCAATCGGTTTTTTTGAACTTGGCGGTGGTAGATCCATCAGTTGTTGAATCGCAAAGCGGACAGCTTGTAGTTCATCCTCAGTATCGTGAAATCCTCGAGCGACTCGCTCCTCCAGTCGTTCTAGTCGCAACTTCAACTCGCGATGTTCAGAGATAATCTCGCGAGCGTGAATGAAAGCTCTGACGACTAGGATGCTTGTCTCGATTGCAACCCTACTATTAAGGACCGTCGCGGCCATAATCGCCCCGTGCTCCGTAAAAGCAAGCGGTAAGACACTCGAAAATTTGAGCTTTTGAAGGTGGTCGCACTTTGCGACCACCTCGTCCGTTTCGGCTTTCGTTAATTGCAGGGCGAAGTCAGTTGGAAAGCGCTCACTATTTCTCCTCACCTGCTCTTTGAGACGTTTTGTCTTTACGCCATAAAGCTCCGCCAAATCTGAGTCAATTATTACTCTATGCCCACGAATCAGCATGATATGTGGGCGGGCGGATAAATGGCTTTGTTGAACAATCTGATTTTGTGCTTTTGGTTTCGTCATAACTCTCTGGGGCTTCGTCCGGTTTTGAATATCTGGCGGTCAGTCGCGCTTGAGGGGGCACGTCTGACATGACTGCGACAATTTCAGGCACTCTCATATCTCAGGGATGCCGCGTGCCATCGAAGCAGTGGAATCGGCGGATCCTGAGAAGATACCGGCTCGCGGTTGTGTAGCTAAGTTGCCGCAATTGAATAACTAATCTAACAAAATCAAATAACACCTTAGGCGGCTGTGTTGAGCCCATGCCTATATATCGATGTCTCTCGAGAGAAGTTGCGGCTAGTGCTTTCGGCCCCTAGGTGTGCGGATCGGCACATCTACACTGATTCGGTGTAGATACACAGGTCGTAAGATGAGCGCATGTTTCGCCTCTAACTACCGATATTGCTGAACAATCTTATAAGTTGAGCGGGAAATGAGGGGAGTGATATCATTCTGGAGATAGGCCGATCGTCCTAGATGGGCGGATCTGCACAATACTATGTTATGCGTCTCTCAAATGGAGTGTAGTAATGAGATTTAGTGAAGAAAAAGACGGCGGAGGAATTGAGGGGTGGAATTTGCCTTTCCACATGGTTTCGGGCATTCGCCTTGATCAAGAAGGACTTTTGAAGGCTTGGGATAGTGTACAAAAAGAGGGCTCTCAAGATTCAATCGCAGAACTTGGAACCAAAGATGTAAAACGATACGTAGATGAATATGCTAGATCTCAGGGAATAGACGCAACTCCATCTGAGTTGATTGAAACTGTAGAGGTTCGTGCATTAGGGGATAGAAAATTTCCTGAGCTTGTATTTTTTGTCAAACCTATTAAAGGTATTGATTCAGAAAAAGAATCTCTACTTTCGAATGCTCTGTTCCCTCTTAGTTGGGATTGATAAACCAGACGCATAACAATAGCCTCGACGGGACGCGCAACCGTTGAGTTTTTGTGGTAATATTGAAGTCCTGATTAGTTGCGCGCCCGTCAGGCAAAACGTTATCTGTATCGGCTCAGGGAGCTAATTGCATGGCACAAATGCAGCAAGAATCAGCGTGGATTGCTTCAAATCGGTTGCGCGCATCGGATGAGGGGCTCTCGGTCGTTGATGGAAATATTTGGTATAAAAATCCAGCGGGACTCAACGGAGACGGATCTCAATTCTCAGGTACCGACAAAACTGGATACTTACTTCGTTACGCTGGCCGCATTCAGGCCGTCGGTCTGTGCGAGAGGACGCATTTGCAAATAAAGGTGGACGGGCGATGGGGGGAGGCTTGTATAGCCCTTGGTCAGGTTCTCAGATGCTTCAACATGCCCATCACGAGATATGGCTCACTGAAAACAACCGGATGACATATAAGCCCAGCGGACCTCCGTCCGCTGGCTAGTAACGTTACTGCTTCGCTTGTGATGAAGGTGCCCTTCAGAAAAGGAATCTACTTGTGTCGGAGATACACCAGCCCCATTAAGCTTACAGCTCATTTTTTAACACGGCAAAATACTCACAAGTTCCTCCAGTATAACCAATAGGGTTGACTAAAGAAGCATAGCGTTACTTGCTATGTTACGATCGACATTGAGGACCGTGAAATAATAGCGTCGAGTGCTCGCTCGAAGGAGAGACGACAAGCCCCGGGGCCATCGGTAAATTTCAAGGAAGAGACGTATACTAACGGGGACTTGAGAAACGAAGGCCAGAAGACGCAAGCGGAACGCCTCAAACTTCAGCCTGAGAACTGGAACTATAGACCCCATACAAAAGTGATAAGTCGCTAGAGGCGCAGAAGTAGTGTGGGGCCTAAATACGGGTAGCGCTTTACTCACAAGTAGGTGTTCCTTACTGACACACATTTCCATCCTGAACTTCCTTGTTTCCCTGTTAACTGGATTGCCTGATGACGCTCGCCGAGTGAGGATATTGAACGGATGAAAGATGAAAGATTTCAGAGCGACTGGCAGCCCCTCGGTACGAGTGCGTATGTCTGGAGAAAAGAGGGCGAAACCCTGCATTTAAGGAAGAGATGGCACCTAGGCAATACAATTGGAATCATGTACGGACTAGCCTGTATCATCATATCTAGTAGCGACTTTTATCTGCCTGTTTTGCTCTCCGGCATAGGGATTGTATCAATTGTCGCTTGGTCCTTTTGTAGCCGACACAGCATCGTCGTATCAAAAAATGGACTTTCGATTGGGCGTCGGAAAATCGCCGTCTCAAAGATTGAATCTATCGCTGTGGTGGCGAGGAGATCTGACTCCCAGTGGCCGATTTCTACACCCATCTTCCTAGTCAGGACACAGAGCGGCGGAACGATAACAGTCTTGAAGGATCTATTTAATCTTGATGCCTCTATTCTTTCCGAAGTGAAAACCATGATGGAAGCGGCTCTCGATCTCGACCGCAAGGACTCTCCTGCGTAAGGCGCACCCGTGTTTCAATGAAGCCGGCTACACGATCGCCCCGAGCAATGTGAAAGTCTTTCTGAGTCGGAAGAGCGTGTACCCTCTCAGCAGCGATTGGCTGGTGCTTCGGTAGATTTGTCGTTGCTACAGCGGCCTTGCGAACATTCGGAGTTCTGCTGTCCTAGCTGTCATTTGACTCAGGAACCCTCTCGACCATGTAAAGGCAAACAAAAGCGGTCGTAGCGTTGTCGGCGCACCAAACAAGACTATTTCGGAATTTTGCGGTAGTCATGACTGACAGGGGTTTTCACAGCTCTCATTCGTCGGTACGCTCTCTTAAGCCCATGGACGCGACCTACACTCGACCAAAACTCCGCTGGCCCCTCGATATCAAGATACATAATCTTGGTGGACAGGACGCGCTCGTTATTCAGTGCCCGATCGGCATCTCGGCCGCGCCGCTTGCACTTCTGCCGCAGTTTGCTCCCGTTATCGTTCAGCTCGATGGTGTGCAGACGAGTGAAGAGATCGTCAGCAAGTTCGCCTCGCAGGGGCTTACTCCAGAGCTGCTACGGGAGCTCATCACTCGTTTGGATGATCATCTCTTCATGGCGAACGCCCGGTACTTCGCCGCTGAAAAACTTGCCAAGGACGCGTTTACATCGGCTCCGGTAAGAGCCCCCGCGCTCGTGGGTGGCGCATATCCGGCGACCAAGGAGGAGCTCGCTGGCATGGTGCAAGGGTATCTCAAGAGCTTTGAGCCACCTCAAACGAAGCGCGATATCGCCTGCTTAGTGGCTCCGCACATCGACTACCGAAGGGGAGGAGCGTGCTATGGCGCTATCTATCCGCGACTCACGGAATCGCGTGCGGATACCTATATTTTAATTGGCACCGCGCATCAGTATAGCCGAGGGATCTTTCATCTCTGCGCCAAGGACTTTCAGTCTCCACTTGGAACGCACCCATGCGATCAGTCGTTTATCACGGAACTCGCCAATCGGTTCGGTCTCGAGCGTTCTTTTGCGGATCAATATCTGCACCGTCGAGAGCATTCACTGGAATTGCAGCTCCCGTTCCTCTCAGCGGTGCAGCCAAGCTCCACAGTTGTTCCGATTCTGGTCGGCAGCTACCACCCGATGCTTGAAGCGATGCGGTATCCTCAGGAGTGGGAGGAGTACGAGACCTTCGCTGGCGCGCTTACCGAGATCGTAACAGAGCGAACGAAGCGAGGCGAGAAGATAGCGTTTCTCGCCGGAGTGGACATGGCGCACATCGGGCGCTCGTTTGGAGACGAAGGAAACCTCTCACCCGAGCGCATGCGAGAGATCGGCTACCGTGATCAGCAGTACCTACGCGCGATAGAGGAGTGCGATCACAAGGCGCTGTTCGACCATATCGCACAGGACCAGGATGCTCGCCGTATTTGTGGCTTTCCAACGATGTATCTCGTGCTCGATGTGTTGAATCGATTAGGTAGCAAGCCCGAGGTGGATGTGGTCGGCTATGATCAAGCGGTAGATTATCAGAGCGACTGCGCGGTGACGTTCGCAGGGGTGGTGATGTATCGGGGAAAAGCCCCCGAAAATGCGATTTTTACGTAGTTCTCTAGAGGGTTTGCGGATGAAGTGACGGTGCAAATTTCGCCCCTAGGCGCCTGAATTCGCTCCGGTTTTGAACTCTCATAGCCCTCCTTTGGATTTTCCTGAAGCACCCACACCCGCGCGGCTGATATGGGGTTATACGTTGTGCTTCTTTGTGAGGTAGTAAGATGGAAAATCAAGACAAAGCTCAGAATCTGTTCGAGAAGTTCGGTTGCGAAGTAAAGTTCGGCGATGTTGAGGTTGGAAACACCTATCCGCTCTATGGAATGATCACAAAGATCCTTGATGATTCACCAGGAAACGTAGTGGTTGAGATTAACTTCTCGATTAAAGCAAATATGTCTATCCCAGAGACCGATAAGATTGAGCTCTTAAAGGAGCGAGCTTTCGAGCCTGGCATCTTCGTATCAACGGTAACGAGCAAGGAGCCCAAGATCGAAGTTGATTGCAGCACGGTAGTGTTCGGTAAGCGACAGGGATTCAGCGCCTAGGCGATCCCCTCACAGGCACAACTAAGAAGGCCCCAGCTACTCGGTGTAGCGGGGCCTTTTTTTCATGCCCTCGCGCCCGATTCCTCTCCTCTTAAGATTGACCCTATACCGCCCAGGCGGCTATCCTTCACTCGTTTGCGGGAAGCCCGTATTGTAGGGCAAAAGGTTCACTATGTCGGAGCAACAACAGTCAGCGGGATTTTGGGCAGAGCTCGTCGCCTTCATCAAGACCCTGGTTGTGATCCTTGGATTGGCGTTCCTGATCCGTGTGCAGATCGTTGAGCCCTTTAAAATACCCTCCGGTTCGATGAAGCCGACCTTGCAGATCGGAGATTACATACTCGTCTTGAAGTTTTGGTACGGACTTCGCGTACCATTTGTGGATGCTCCGGTTATTCGGTGGAACGCTCCGAAGCGAGGGGACGTTGTCGTTTTTACGCGTCCTGATGACCCCGCGACTCCTGGCGAGGACGACTCCGCGATTCACATTATCAAGCGTGTTATCGGACTCCCCGGCGAGACGGTAGAGGTGCGAGGGGCGCAGGTCTTTATCAACGGTAAACCACTCCAGGAGCCCTACACTCGCTGGGTACACGGGGGTAACATCGAGGGTGATTTCGGTCCTCAGACGGTCCCAGCTGATCACGTCCTTCTTCTTGGGGATAATCGTGATGAGTCTAAGGACTCGCGGTTCTGGACGGTTCCCTTCCTCGATGATAACCGAATAAAGGGTAAGGCTGTGATTGTGTTCTGGTCGTGGGATAGTCTCTCCCGTATAGGAAATCTTATTCGTTAAGTGTGATGTGGTACCTTCAACCTTCACCGGTCGTTTTTAAAGTGACGGGCAAAGATGCCCGGCGGTACCTCAACAATCGACTCTCTCAAGATCTTCGAAGCGTCGCCGCTGGAGGGTCCCTAATAGCTGGCGCGCTCAGTCCACAGGGACGCGTTGAGGGGTTGTATACTGTCTATATAGGGGCAGACGATCTCTTCTATCTCGTTAGTGATGGTGGAGAGCGTCAACCGCTCTTCGCGGCGCTCGGCCGGTATATCGTTGCAGATAGAGTTTCGATTATTGATTGCTCGTCAGAGGTTCTTTTTGGTCACCTCGCAGGCGCGACGATCCCTGACCTCGGCGAGGGCGTAGTATCTTTCTCTCATGCTTGTTGCCGCATCGGAGAGGCTGGAGAAGACTTTCTCGTCCTTACTGATAAGCCATCCGACCTACGAGCAAACTTATTCCACAGGCTTGGAACTCCCCTTTCAGCGAGTGAATACGATCTGAAACGATTTGACGCTGGATTTCCACAATACCCAACAGAGATCAACGATTCTATGATCCTCACAGAGAGCGGACTGCGCGAGGCGGTCTCCTTCCAAAAGGGGTGTTACGTGGGGCAGGAGGTGATTGAACGAAGCGACGCTATGGGCAAACTGCCTCGTCGTCTTGAGCGTGTCGTATTCGAAGGTTCTGAGCCTCTTCCTGAGCAAGCGAGCGTTGTTGGCAAGGAAGCAAAGCCGATCGGTAAGATCCTTTCTAGTTTTGTGGACTCCGCGAATAAAGAACGGTACGCCTTCGCGCTTCTCAAAAATGGTGCGTACGCTGCGCACGATCAGGTTCACTGTGAGGGTAGGGTAGGCACGATTCTTTCATCCAAGGAGAACAAGGTATGACAACTATAAAGCTTGATCGCGGAGCCGTCGTAGACTTCTTAATTCAGAGCAAGGTGCTCAAGTTTGGTGATTTTACCCTGAAATCGGGCCGCAAAGCTCCATATTTCATTAATGCCGGGGGCTTTGATGATGGTGAAAAGATCACGAGATTGTCCTCGTTCTACGCGCAGAAGATCGTCGATCTCGGGCTTGATAACGTCGATGTTATCTTTGGGCCAGCATACAAGGGTATTCCCCTGTGCGTGTCTACCGCGATGAGCTTGCAGCAAAACTTTAAGAAGAACATCGGATTTTGCTTCAATCGCAAGGAGGCTAAGACTCACGGTGATGGCGGTGAGTATGTCGGAAGAGCGCTCACCAAGGGGATGCGCGTCGTGCTTGTTGAGGATGTGGTTACTGCTGGTTCTACATTAAATGAGGTAGTGCCTGTTTTGCGTGAGAAGGTCGGCGTTGAAGTTGCTGGTGTCGTTATCCTCGTTGATAGAGCGGAGAAGGGGTCCGGAACGTGCTCGGCCGTTGAAGAGGCGGAGGCTAAGCACTCAATCAAGATTCATTCGCTCGTTTCGATCCATGATATTATCTCCTATCTTTCAGGCGCGAACTCATCCGGTTTCCAGATCGATGGTGAGCTTAAGGCGCGAATTGAAACGTATCGTGCGGAATTTGGTGCTCCATGTGCGGCAGCGTAAGTAAGATCTTTTTCTCTCTCTGTGTAGCTCTTTCGGTTGGCACCGCTTATGCGGCTACCCCTGAAGGGGAGGCTCTCGATCGTCAAGCAACGACCCTGTATCAGCAGGTGTTCAGCCCATTCTGTCCCGGACGTTCCTTGAATGATTGTCCGAGCTCTAAGGCCGCCGAACTCAAGGACCAGATGCGCGCTGAGCTTGAGGCTGGCAAGGCTCCTGATGTTATTCTGAACGAGGTTTTTCAAAAGTACGGCGATCAATACCGAGCAGTGCCTCAGTTTTCCGGTGTTGGCATGTTCGTATGGCTCGTACCGATAGGGTTTGTGGTCACTGGACTCGTGGTCGCGATAGCCGCTTCAAGTCGTCGTAAAAGGAGAGTTTCCGCAGACAACGCGCATTCGAGCGCTACTGCACTCTCCGCAGAGGAGGAGAGGCGAATCCAGGAAGAGCTCTCTCGCCTTGAGTAGTGCCCTTGACCTTGGTAGGGCCCGGCTCCCGATGGGTCGTATGACAACTGGCGGTGTTTTTTAGAATTTTCGAGCTGTCCGAATTAGTCAGTCGTAGGGCGATTTAGCAACTCGACGACTTAGTTGTTGTCCTTTCGAGATTTGCTTAGATCGCCTTCTTGTCTCACGATAGAAGCAAGGATGAACGCTTCGTGATAGCTGTGAGGCGCTCCCAAGGAAGGATAGTTCATGACACTACGTGCGAATGGCTCCGAGGTTATTTATGGTCTCGGTCATCGTGTGCGACGTGAGGCTCGACGAAGAGATCTCCAAGCGCGGCTCGTTCGTCCGTTTCGTAAACCCATACGGCTCGCGCTCAGACTTCTCGTTGTCGCCTCTGTAGTGGTGGGACTCTCAAAGGCTTCGTTGGTCGAGGCCTTTTTCGTGCCATCTTCCTCGATGAATCCAACGTTGCGGGTGAGCGATTACATCCTGGTTCCGAAATTTCTCTACGGTCTACGAGTACCCCTCCTTGATGATGTTGTGGTTTCATGGGCAAAACCCGAGCATGGTGACGTGATCGTATTTCACCAACCGCATCCGACCGAAGATGGCGAGTCGATCGAGAATGAAGCGTTCGTGAAGAGGGTTATTGCATTAGAGAGCGACGAAGTTGAGATCCGGGGCACGCAGGTATTTGTGAACGGAGCCGCCATTCAGGAGCCGTACGCTCGATGGGTCGAAGCCGATTCTCAGGCTGAGTATCATTTCGGACCCGTCACCGTGCCGCCAGGGATGTTGTTCGTGCTCGGCGATAACCGCACTAATTCGGAGGATTCCCGCGAGTGGCCGGACCATTTCGTGCCTATCTCGCATGTGGTTGGCAAGGCGGTTATGGTGTACTGGTCCTCGGCCGAAGATAGTCGAGTCAGAACAGTTCTTTAGATCTGATCTCTTTTGGGCTGTGCACGTTGACACAGAGCCCCTCTCTGCCTAAGATCCCTTTCTCTATGCAACGTGTAATGCAAGCAAAAAACGAGAAGGTCTCGGCCTACGTCTGTCTGACGAAGCCCCGCATCTTGACCATGGTGCTTGTTATGAGCGCTGCTGGCTTCTTCCTTGGCGCTAAGAGCCTTCAACCGCTCGATACCTTCATCATCATGTTGCTCGGCACGGCATTGAGTTCCGGCGGAGCGGCGGTCCTCAATCATTACATCGAGCGAGATGTTGACCATTTGATGCATCGCACCAAGACGCGACCTCTACCACAGGGGATCATAACCCCGGCAGAGGCGCTTGAGTTCGGTATCACCCTTGTTTTGATGGGCGTTGGACTTCTCGCGTGGCAGGTTAACCTTTTGACCGGCTTCCTATCGCTCTTAACCGTCTTTCTCTACGTTTTGGTGTACACCCCTCTTAAGCGTGTTACGTGGTGGAATACCGTTGTAGGCGCTATACCGGGTGCTCTTCCACCGATGGGTGGATGGACGGCGGCAACCGGACACCTCGATGCTGGCGCGTGGATCCTCTTCCTTATCCTATTCGTCTGGCAGCACCCTCACTTCTACGCTATCGCGTGGATGTACAAGGATGACTACCGACGTGGGGGCTTCAAGATGTTGCCCGTTGTTGAGCCCGATGGATTGAGCACCTTTCGACAGGTAATCGCCTTCTCGGTCGTGCTCCTTCCGGTTTCCCTTCTTCCGGTGGTCTACGGCATGGCTGGCCAGTTCTATGGTTGGGGCGTCTCGATACTCGGAGTTGTGATGCTCGGTATCGGCGTTAACCTCTACCGTTCGCACTCTGTTCAGGACGCTAGGAAGCTTTTGCGAGCCTCGGTTATCTACCTTCCGCTCTTCTTCGCGCTGATCCTTGCGGATAGGTCGTTTTAGTTCGTAATTGCCCCATCATTACGGAATTGCGAAGTCGGGAGGGCGAGCATTCCTGCTCGCCAGAATATGTAGCACTGCAAACGACCTTCGCTGAACGCAATTATGTGGCGCGCAGGAATGCGCGCCCTCCCTGGAACAGGGGCGTTTCCTATCAAACTCTAAAACTCACTCTTCAACGGCCGCGTCATCAACGCATGCGCCATGTCGGTGGCGCGAATGTCGCCATTCATAAGGCGAACAACCTGCTCGGTAAGGGGCGTGGCGATGCCGTGTTTTTTCCCCAGCGAGAGTACGAGTGGGGCGCTTGAAACCCCTTCGGCTGTTGCGCCGAGTGAGGCGATGACGTCTGATAGTTTTTCCCCTTTGCCGAGTCGCACGCCGACGGTGCGGTTTCGACTCTGGTCCTCAGTCGCCGTCATAATAAGATCCCCCAAGCCAGAGAGTCCTGTCAGGGTTTTCTCCTCCGCACCGAGAGCCACCGCGAGCGTCGTCATCTCATAGAGTCCTCGAGAGATAACCGCCGCGCGCGCTGAGGGCCCGTACCCGAGTGAGTCAGATACGCCGGCCACGATCGCGATAATGTTCTTTAAGATTCCACCAAGCTCTACGCCGAGAGGGTCGTGTGAGGTATAGACGCGAAGTGATGGAGATGAGAGTGCGTTCGCGATATGCGTTGCAAGCGTGCTGGATGTCGATCCCGCGACGATCGAGATCGGACGGCCCGCAACGAGGTCAGAGGCGAAGCTTGGTCCGGAGATCACAGCGAGCGAGTCTTTCGCATAGCCACACCGTTCGTGAGCGAAGGTAAGTGGTGTAAGGGCGGTGTCCTTCTCTAAACCCTTTGTGGCGCTTACAAGAGCTTTGGTGGTGAGTGTCGGAAGTACTTCGCCCCACGCTCGAGCGGGAAGAGCGATGATAGTGAAGTCGGCGTCACTGAGGTCCGCAAGGTTCGATGTGACTTTCAAAGAGTCAGGGATGTGTACAACCTGTCCCGCTACGCGAAGCGCTCGGGATGTCGCGACATCGTTGACAAACTTTACGTCTCGGCTCCAACCGGTCACCGCACAGCCGAGCCGAGCGCAATGAAGTGCGAGCGCTGAGCCCCAGGCTCCGAGACCTACAACGGCTATCTTTGTCGTGGGATGGTTGTTCATATGGTACGCCTTAAGCGTATACGATATCGCTGAATTGGGGGAATAAAAAAGCCCCTCCGCCATGCGCCCTTGTAAGGGCTTGGCGGAGGGGCCTTTCAGTGAGGGTTAGCTTGCGGAGCCCTCAGTTGGAGGTGTCTCCTCCGCAGGTGTCTCCTCAGAACCGTTCGTCTCGCCGCTTGCTTGCGCGACCGCTACGACTTTCTCCTCTGCATCAAGGTCGATCATCTTCACGCCCCGTGTGTTTCGTCCGATGACCGAAACATCCTTAGCGCTTGTGCGGATGATCTTACCGCCGGACGTAATGAGCATGATGCCGGTGGCGTTGTTTACCGCCATCGCCTCAACGACTGGTCCGTTACGACCTTCGGTCTGAATGTCGATCAGGCCCTTACCGCCGCGGTTTTGTGAGCGGTATTCAGAGACAACCGTTCGCTTACCGAATCCGTTTTCGCAGACGGTGAGAAGGGTCATCTCCTCTTGCCCCTCGGCTACTGGAGTGCTGCCGCCCTGCATTACGGTCATGCTTACAACGGCGTCATCGCCTTCGAAACGAATTCCCGTTACGCCGCGAGCCGAGCGGCCCATCGGTCGAACTTGGTCTTCGTTGAATCGGATCGACATGCCGTCGCGGGTAGCGAGAAGGATATCGTCTTTGCCATTCGTTATAGCGGCGCCGATAAGGGTGTCTCCCTCTTCAAGGGTGCACGCCACGATGCCGCTACGACGGGAGCGTGAGAACTCCTCAAGTGCTGTCTTCTTGATGATTCCCTGCTTTGTCGCGAGCGCGATGAAGCTGTTCTCGCTCCACTCACGCACTGGCAGGATAGTACAGAGCTTCTCGTCCTCTTTGAGCTCAAGGAGGTTAACGAGCGCGCGTCCCTTCGAGGTCCGGCCCGACTCTGGGATGCTGTAGACCTTGAGCCAGTACATGCGGCCCAAGCTCGTAAACACGAGGAGGTCGGAGAGTGTCGATGTAACGAAGAGGTGTTGAACGAAGTCTCCATCGTCCGACGCCGCACCGATAATTCCCTTACCACCACGGCGTTGTTCACGGTACTCAGTTACCGAGGTGCGCTTCACGTACCCCTTATGGGAAACGGTCACAACCATCTGCTCGTCCTCAATGAGGTCGTGCATGTCAATCTCTCCGCCATCATCCACGATCTCGGTGCGACGAGCGTCGCCGTACTTCTCTTTAACGGAGAGAAGCTCAGCGCCGATGATCGAGTCGATACGCTTGGCGTCACCGAGGATGTCCAAGAGTTCTTGGATCAACTTAGCGAGCTCGTCGTACTCCTGCTCGATTGCGAGTCGCTCCATGCCGGTAAGCTTTTGGAGTCGGAGATCGAGGATCGCTTGCGCTTGGATCGTTGAGAGGCTGTAGCGTGAGATAAGTTCGTCCCGCGCGTCCTTCGGAGTGCTGGCTCCTCGAATGAGCTTGATGACGTCATCGAGGTTAAGAAGGGCGATGCGGAAACCCTCTAAGAGGTGCATTCGCTCCTTAGCCTTCTTGAGATCGAACTCAGTGCGACGAGTAACGACATCTCGACGATGGTTGAGGAAGTGGGTCAAAAGGTCGTGCAGCGAGCAGATAACCGGCTTTCCATCAACGATAGCGAGGTTCACGATACCGAAGCTCGATTGCATCGGAGTAAGCTTGTAGAGCTGATTGAGCACGACCTCTGGGGTCGCGTCACGCTTAAGCTCAACAACGATACGCATACCTTGGCGGTCGCTCTCGTCTCGAAGCTTTGAGATTCCCTCGATCTGCTTCTCATTGACGAGCTCAGCGATCTTCTCAAGAAGTCGTGACTTGTTGAGTTGGTATGGGATCTCGGTGATTACGATGATGTCCGCTTCGCGGCTCTTTGTCTTGAGTTTCTCGAAGGAAGCTTTCGCGCGAACCTGAATAATACCACGGCCGTTTGAGTAGGCGCTGATGATAGCTCCACGTCCGTAGATCGTTCCGCCGGTTGGGAAGTCTGGGCCTGGGATGAGCTGCAGGAGCTCTTGAAGTGAGACGTTCGGATTGTTGAGCACAGCGAGCGCGCCATCAACAACCTCTGTGAGGTTGTGAGGTGGAATGTGAGTCGCCATACCGACCGCGATTCCGTTCGCTCCGTTTACGAGGAGGTTCGGAATAACCGATGGAAGAACTTGTGGCTCCTGTGTGGAGTCATCGAAGTTTGGTGAGAAATCAACCGTCTCCTTCTCGATATCCTCAAGAAGTCGTTCAGCGAGCGAGGTCATTCGACACTCGGTGTATCGGTATGCCGCAGGAGGGTCACCGTCAACTGATCCGAAGTTGCCCTGCCCATCGATCAAGGGGTAGCGAAGGTTCCAAGGCTGGGCCAAACGCACGAGCGCCTCATACACCGGCATGTCACCGTGTGGATGGTAACGCTTGAGCACCTCGCCCACGACTCCCGCGCACTTAGAGTGCTTGCGGTTCGAGACGAGACCCTCGTTGAGCATCGCGTAGAGAACGCGGCGCTGTACCGGTTTAAGGCCGTCTCGGACGTCCGGGAGGGCGCGACCGACGATAACGGACATGGCGTAGTCGAGGTACGACTGACGCATCTCTGATTCAATGGCGATTGGGCTTACAGATGGCTGATTTTCCATTCACGTACTCTAGGACGAGGGGGTGGTTTGTTCAAGGTTAAAAAAGGCGCTAAGCACTCAAAAAAGCACGGATTTGGGGCGTTTTTTGGAGGGCTAAAATAGGTGAACTTGGGCTCGCGTGAAACCCCGCCGGTTAGGGATCTTAAAAGCGGCGATTCGGCCCGATTGAGACAGCTATGAGGGGCTCGTTTTGGAGCGTAGGTGGCAGGTCCCTTCGGAACGGCTCGTAGGCGCCGCACGAGAGACGCAGTGCCTGGATTTTCATGCCCCCGGAGCGTACGGTAGGTCCACACCCACCTGGCAAGGAAACGCACCTATGGCACGAAAGGTAGCTAAGCTCGGCATCATGACCGCGATGGAGGAGGAGTTTCGGCTGATAGCTCACGCCTTCGGCTTCACCACCTCCCGAGAGATCGGCCCGCGGTCCTTCCTCTCGGCAACCCACAACGACCTCGAACTGACCCTCGTTGCGGCCCGGGTTGGTAAGGTCGCCGCCGCAGTTACCGCATCGTTACTCATTCACGAGTTTGGCGTCGACGCGATCGTTGTTGTTGGCGTAGCGGGCGCTACGGATGCCACTGTTCGGATTGGTGATATCGTTGTCGCCGACCGTCTTGTGCAACACGATATCGATCTAAAAGGGGTGCTGGGATACGAACGCTTCGATATTCCCCTCCTTAATGTGCGTGAGATGAAAAGTTGCAACCGACTCTTCGGCGCTGCGACGGAGGCCGCGAAGCGAGCCGTAGCCTCCTCTGCGTACCTGAGCGGAGTTCGAACTTTCTCGAAAGAAATCCCTCAAATCCACGCCGGCGTGATCGGAAGTGGTGATGTGTTCGTGTGCGATCCCGGTGAACGTGAATCATTGAGCGCCGCTATCTCTGGTCTTAAATGTGTTGAGATGGAGGGCGCCGCCGTAGCTCAGGTGTGCGTTGAGCACGGTGTGCCGTTCGTCGTGACGCGGATTATCTCGGATGAGGCCTCGGGGCATGCAGCCATAGATTTCGGCGCGTTTATTCAGCAGGCGGCTTCCGTTGGATCGGAGGTGTTTGTGCGAGAGTTTGTTAGCGTTCTGGCGTCTCGTGAATAAGCCCACCGCCCGTGTGTTTCCGCGTAGTGGTGTTGAGCGATTAGCGATACTATATGTCGAGCATCACCGCGTGCACGGAGCTTCACGTCCTTACTATGACTAACGACCTCAAATCCTTCATCGCTGATATCCCTGATTTTCCAAAGCCTGGGATTATGTTTCGCGATATCTCGCCCCTTCTCAAGGCTCCCATAGCATTTCGTCACGTTGTGAATTTGATGGCTAAGGAGGTGTCGGATCTTAAAGTAGCCGGGATAGTCGCCGTGGAGTCGCGTGGATTTCTCTTCGCTGCTCCCGTAGCGCACGAAGCGGGAGTGCCTCTTATTCTCGCGAGAAAGCCCGGAAAGCTTCCAGGTGACTGCGTTCGTGTTGAGTATGGTTTGGAGTACGGTACCGATAGCTTGGAGCTCAAGCATGGATTGATCGATTCCGACTCTCGCATCGTTGTGATCGACGACGTTCTCGCCACCGGCGGCACAGCGCGCGCGGCGGGGGACTTGGTTCAAAAAGTAGGCGCATCAGTCGCATCCTATATCTTCCTTGTTGAACTTCTTGGCCTCCGTGGGCGCGAGAAGTTAGAGGATGGGTCGGTTTCTTCGTTGGTGAAGTATTGAGGGAAGCGATTCCCCGTGTTGTTTGGTTCGGCCCTTCGGCCTCACAGGTTCGAATCTTACTGCCGGTAGAGAACGAAATGGCGGAGAGGAAGGGATTCCCCGTGTTGTTTGGTTCGGCCCTTCGGCCTCACAGGTTCGAATCTTACTGTCGGTAGAGAACGAAAT
>Ga0214921_10005776_pt1 | contig 17301 bp, 15 predicted proteins | sample LL1505_MetaG_FD_177992 | JGI IMG/M metagenome (GOLD analysis project Ga0214921, IMG submission 177992) | Freshwater microbial communities from Lake Lanier, Atlanta, Georgia, United States - LL-1505 | ecosystem: Environmental > Aquatic > Freshwater > Lake | place: USA: Georgia | collected...
AATGTTTATTTTTGGTTAACAAAGAAGTGTCTCATTTTTAGCGTTAATTATTATAAAATTTTTTCGCCATTTTATTCATCTGCATCCTCAAGGCTGGTCGGGTTTTGCAAACCCGACCTTTCGTTTGCTAAAATTTTAGATTTTTTAACTTTTGTAATTTTAATAAACATAAGTTGGAATTATAAATTCTGACTTAAGCTTAAGGGTTTTTGCAGGGATAACAAGTTAAAGATTTACAGAGGCAACAAAAGGCTGATTAGCAAAATTTAATTTATTGTAATTCACCTTCTTGCCAACCAAAAACACACCTTCACTGAAAAATAGATTTTTTACTTTTCCACCCATAAGTTCAATTAAAGCTTGCCCCGCTGCCGTGTCCCATTCCATTGATTTGCGGAAGTGTAAGTAAAGATCTGCATCATTTTCTAAAATGCGGAAAAACTTTATTGCTGAAGAAAGTTTTTCTACAATAAGTTTTTGTGCAAAATTTTGATTAAATTGGTTAATGTAATTTGCAACATCAATATCTTTTGTTCTGGTGCTGGTAATAATCCTAAGTCTATCTTGATTAAATTTTTGAGGTTTTAAAATAATTTTTTGAGCTAATTTATTTTGAAGAACAACCTGATCTTCATGGTTAGAAAAAATCATTTTTCCACCTTCAAAAGATGGTGCATAAATTAATCCAAAAATTGCTTTTTGATTTTTTATTAAAGCAATATTCACAGCGTATTCACAGCTTTCAGCAATAAAACTATTAGTTCCGTCAATTGGATCAATTAACCAAAAAACATCGCCAGCGTCTCTTAAACTTCCTTCTTCACAAATTACGGGAATTTCAGGAAAATCAGTGCTTAGTTTTTGATTAATAAATTTACTAACCACAACATCGGCGCTTGTAACATTTGAACTATCTGGCTTTTTTGTTACTTGAAAATCACCAGATTTTTGAAATTTATTAGCAATTTCCCCTGCGTCAAAAGCGCAGGAAATTATTTTTTCAATTTGGGTTTTTGTGAAAAATGACATTGATTACGCCTTTTCAATATCTTTGTATTCCATTGCCAATTCAATGTAATTATTTGCAGAAGTTTTGATGTAATTTCTTTCCGTTTCAGTTAAATCACGAAAATATTTTGCTGGATTACCTGCCCAAATTTGCCCTTTCTTCACCACCTTTCCCGGAGTTAAAACTGCACCTGCCGCAAGCATTCCATATTCTTCAACTCTTGCCAAATCCATCACAATTGAGCCCATACCAATAAAAGCATTATCCTCAATCACACAAGCATGAATAATGGCGCCATGACCCACAGTAACGCCTTTACCAATGATGGTTGGCCCACCAGCATCTCCTGTTTTATTTTGCGCATGATTGGCGCGTGTTACATGAATTACGGTGTTGTCTTGAATGTTAGTGTCATCACCAATTCTAATTTTTGCCACATCACCGCGAATTACACAGCCATACCAAATTCCAACATTTTTTCCAATAACAGTGTCGCCTGAAATAATTGCGGTTGCGGCAATGAAGGCTGACTGATCAATGATTGGCTTAACGCCGCGATAAGTTAGAATATTTTTCATTTTATCTTAATTGCTTGTTGAAGTGGTTTGAAATTTTTGGTAGAATAGTTTTTCCTAAAAAAATTATTTAAAAAACATTTTTTATGAAAAACGATAAAAAGCCAGAAGCATTTTTTACAATTCCCTCTTATTGGACAGGAGAGCCAGATAAGCTAATTCCACTTCCTCCTCAAATAATTTTAGAAGATGGCAGCGAATTGGAATTTTCCAGACCAAAAACTTTAGGCGTAAGTACGGGAGGATTTTACAAAAATGCCGTTGGTGAAGAATTTATGGTGAAAATGGGCGCTGCTCACATGGCAGAAAATAATGATGATAAATTTTACTCTCTTAATCTTGTAGCTCGTTACGAATCTTTAATAAATAATCTGGCGAAGGTTGCGCTGGAAGATAGCGCCACTCCAAGAACGGAAGTTGGCAAATATTCACATGAAGGATGTGAATTTCCATGTTTTGCATCTTCCGTAATTCCTGATTATCGCGATATTGCACATGAAGATTTTACAGAAGAAACCAAAAAAGAGCTAAGAAGAAAATTTCACCCAGCCTTTGTTTTCAATGCTTTAGTAGCCAATGATGACATACATGATGAGAATTTAGGAGTTGATGGCAAGGGCAATCCAATCAACATAGATTACGGAATTAGACCACCATTTTTATTTGAAGAAAAAAAAGAATTTGACGGAATTGCTCATCAAATTGCTTCTTTTATTGGACATCAAGGAACTGTTGGCATGCAAATGATGCGTCGTCGATATTTTGGTTACGATGAAACAACTAACCCTCTTGAATTTGGACGCAACCAAAAAATCAAAGAAAATGACATTAGTTATTTAGAAATTCTTTCTGGTGTTAAAAATGTTATTGATCACAAAGCAGAATTTTTAACCCAAGCACAGCGTCCAATAAACGCAATATTTGCAGATGGTTCAATTCCAGAAACGGTAAAATTAAAACTTGTTAATGACTTTCAAACTATCGCTCTATCGCTTCATCAAAGAATTGAATATTTAGAAGAAAAATTCAGCCCTGATTTATCTGATATTTCAGAAAAATCTGAAGAATTTCAAAATTTAAAATGGCGCAATCATCCAAAATTTAGGGAGATTTTTGATGAATCAAGAATAATTAATAAAGAAATTGCAGCAAGATGTGATGAAAAAAATATTAGAGATATTCTAAAAATCATTGAAAATAAAGGTGGTGTAACCTTAGAAAATCATGGTGAAGAAAGTTTTCAAACTATTAGAGAGAAAGTTTTAAAAACTAACTTTTCAGAACTTTCAGAAGAGCAGCAAGAATCAATAAAGAAAATGGCAAAAGATAAATTCTTACTTCATACCGCCGTTATTAATCAAGATTTAGAAATGACAAAATGGCTGTTAAATAATGAAATTTCAAACATTAACTTACCTTACAGACAAAGAAATCACAGCTTTCAATATTTCATGACATCGCCTTTAACAACGGCAATTTCAATTCACAATGACGCAATGATTTTTGATCACAAATATCATTCATCTGATAAAATGATTGAATTTTTAGCAGAGAAATTTTTTGAGAAAAATCCACAAGCTAGAGAGGAAGTATATTCCTCTGACCTTAAAATTCCATTTCCTTTAAGATTAAGCAAATTGGCTTTAGAGAGATTTGAAAAAACAGCAAATGATTTAGGAGATCAAGCTGCAAGCATGATTCAAGCAAGAGCAAGAGGCAATGAAGTTAGAACATCAATTAAAGCCAGAGATTTTGAGCGTTTGGATGAAGGCAAAGAATCTAACGAAGTTGTGAAGTAAGTAATGCGCAGTGCTGGTCGGCATTTGTAATGCCGATCTATGTTTGCTAGAATGATAAAAGTGAGAAAATTTAAAATTTTAGTAAACAGCAAGGTCGGGTTTACAAAACCCGACCAGCGTTAGGATTGAGAAATAATGTTAGCAAAACTCGGTCTAACTAAATATTAATAAATCAAAAGATACTTACCATTTTAAAAACACAACCACCTCTAAAGCCTTTATTTAAAGCTATTCCAAAAAAAGATCAATTTTAGCCGTACGGCTAAAATTCAAAATTACCACCTAAATCAACTCCTCAAATTCCTTAATTGCAAAACGATCAGTCATTCCTGCAATGTAATCTGAAACCAAAACCGCTAACTCCTTTTGATCTCTATTTCTCTTTTCCAGAATTACTTGCGCCATATCGCTTCTTTCATCAGGCAAACAATTTGGGTTATTCATGTAAAAATCAAACAAAGCATCAATAATTTTTTTAGCATTTGCCGTCATTCGATTTACCTCGCTGTGGCGATACATATTTTCCATCAAAAACTTTTTTAAAGCCTGATGCGCCACTTCAATTTTGGCAGAAAAATGCACCAAAAATCTGCCAAAATTTCTTACATCTTCTTCGCTTCTAATATTATTGTGGGCGATATTTCTTCTAGTTTGCTCAACTAAATCTAACACCATCAATAAAGTAAATTTTTTCTTCGCTTCACCAACCAAAAGTTCATGTTTAATATTTGGATATTTTGCCAAAATTTCTTGGTAAATTTTACCAATTATTGGCAAAGAAAACATCTCTTCAACTTCAAACAAGCCAGCTCTCAAACCATCTTCAATGTCATGATTATTGTAAGCAATGTCATCTGAAATTGCAGAAATTTGCGCTTCAATTGAAGGGAATCTTTTTAAATCTAAATCATATTCCTGATTGTATTCCATGATGTAAGAATTTGGTTTTGAATCATCAATAATTGGTCCGTTGTGCTTCACCACACCTTCCAACATTTCCCAAGACAGGTTCAAACCTTCAAATTCAATGAAACGAGTTTCAATTTTAGTAATTAATTTAAGCGTGTGAGCATTGTGAGAAAAGCCACCAAAATTAGCCATTTTTTCATTTAAAGCATCTTCGCCAGCATGTCCAAAAGGTGTGTGACCTAAATCATGCGCTAAAGAAACCACTTCTGCCAAATCTTTATTGACTTCTAACGCGCCAGAAATCCATCTGGCAATTTGCGCCACTTCTAATGAATGAGTAAGTCTGGTACGGTAATGATCGCCCTGATGATTTACAAACACTTGAGTTTTGTATTGCAAGCGACGAAATGCCGAAGAATTAATAATTCGATCACGATCACGACCAAAAATTGAACGATATTTTGAATCATCTTCAACTTCATGATAAAGTCTACCACGGGACTTCCCCTCAATGGTAGCGTAAGAAGCAAGTTCGCAATTACTCATTATTATCTCCTGCTGCGTTTGTTTTTAATTCAAAATTAATACGATTAATTTCATTGCCACATTGCAAATCAATTCTGATTAACTCTTGGTCATTAGTTTCTTTATTAAACTTAGTTAAAACATTTAAAATTCTACCTTGATACTCTATTTTTTCAATCTCACTATCAATCATTATTGACTTAACCTCTTTACACCCTTCGACCATTTCAGCCCTAGCTTGTTCTTTTTTATTTTTACTCATCATAAAAGCAATTACCAACACCACTAAAACCACGAATAGCATTAATACTGTGGATTTTATAAATATTAAGCCCTTGTTAATGGTTTTGATATTTTTTGGATTGTGATTTTCTTGGTTGTTCATGTTAGTTAAAATTGGTTTTTTATTATTTAACGGTTATTAATTTAAAATGTCATGCCGACAATTTATCACCCGTCATGTTGAGCGTAGCAAAACATCTCGCGAGACTGCACAAGATCCTTCACTTCTTTCAGGATAACGGCTAGAGGGTGTTCAAATCCCAGCGCGCTCTTGGCTTAAAATTTAAATCATCTGATATTCCCAGTCTAAGCTTCTCAACCCCTGCCCAAGCAATCATCGCTGCATTGTCTGTGCATAAAGCTATTGGTGGAGTTACAACTTCTAAACCATGTTTTAAAGCCCAGTTTTGTAAATGGGAATAAATGTAACGATTAGCCGCAACTCCGCCAGCAATTATTAATTTTTTCAAATTCAAATCAGCTATTTTTCTGATCTCATTTTCACTATTCATCACATTTTCTAAACGATTCAAAAGAATCTCAGTCGCCGTTCTTTGAAATGAAGCAGCAAGATCATTTTTATCTTTTTGATTAATCTTTTGCGCTGAAGTAAAATGAGAAAATTCTTGATCTGTTAACTTCTCTATTTGCCTTCTCACCGCAGTTTTTAAGCCAGAAAATGAAAAGTCAAAAAGATGTTCTTTTTTAGCTATTCCATCAATTAAAGGGCGAGAAAATTTGAAACGATTTTCATCCCCCGCCAAAGCAATTTTCTCAATTGCAGGCCCCCCGGGATAAGGAAGACCAAGCATTTGCGCCACCTTGTCAAAAGCCTCACCCAAAGCATCATCCATGGTTTCACCAATTTTTTCGTAATTACCAACTCCTTTAGCAAGTAAAATTTGGCAATGCCCGCCAGAAACCAATAACAATAAATAAGGAAATTCAACATCACCCGTAAGCCTTGCAGTCAATGCGTGAGCCTCTAAATGATTAACTGCAATGAAAGGTTTTTTGTAAACCGAAGCCAAAGTTTTAGCTGCCATCAATCCAACAATAACGCCACCAATTAGTCCAGGGCCAGCAGTTACAGCAAATCCATCAATATCTTTTAAAGATAAATTTGCCTGCTTTAAAGATTCTAAAATTAATTTATCAAGAATTTCTGCGTGACCTCTTGCCGCAATTTCTGGCACCACTCCGCCATATTTTTGATGTAAGTCAATTTGTGAATTTAAAGCGTGGCTTAAAATTTTTTTTTGATCATCAACAATTGCAACAGCTGTTTCGTCACAAGAGGTTTCAATTCCTAGAATTTTCATTACTTACAAATCTCCCTCATTCTTGCATAAGCCTTAGTAATTCCCTGCAAAGAATATTCATCAATAGCAAAATTTCCAATTGCTGAATCACCTCTTATCTTAATAGTAGCACTATTCAAAATTGCCTTGATCACCGCAATATCTTCACCAGTATTTTTAGTCCAAGCCATGTCTTTGCCTGCTAAAAATTGAAACTGATTATCATCAATTGCCACAAATATTTTGCTATTTAATTTATACTCAAAACCACCGTAAACACTAACTTCTTCGCTTCTTTGTCTTTGAAAACGCGCAATCATAAAATAAGGTTTTTTTCTAGATACTTGGTCAGATTCAGATTTAATGGGGTAGGAAACTATGTAGCATTGCTTTGGGCTAAGTTCGTCTTCTTGTATTTCATAAACTTTCCAGCGATAAAAAGAACTGTCGACAATTTGCGCTTGAGAATTTTGGGAGAAAAAAATTACAGGAAGAAGCAGCAACAGGAAGGCTTTGGTAGTTGGTAAATTTAGTTGGATGAATTTTTTTAGAAATTTTTTCAAGGAAATAAATTTATTTTTTAAATACACCTTGTCATTCCCGCGAAGGCGGGAATCCAGAATGAAAAACTAAAACTGAATTCCCGCCTTCGCGGGAATGACAAAAGTGGCTATGAATCACAAAAATTGTAAAACCACAAAGCAAAATAACTTATTAAAATATTCTCGAAATTGCATAATCAAGAATCACCACCAAACCATCTTTTGCTTCACAATCAGCAAAAAACAACAAATTCTTTAATGCCTGTTCATGATAATTCAAAGCCATCTTTCCAGACATTTCCAAACCTTGATATTTCTCAATCAATTTCAAAATCACCGCAAAATCTTCCTGATTTTTTTCAGAAGACATTAGGTTTTTATCAAACAAATCTTTAATTATTTTTTTATCTTCCAAATCAGCTTTTTGGTAAGTCAAAATAATCGGCAAAGTAACTTTACCTTCAAAAAAATCATTACCCAAATCTTTGCCCAAAACCTGCTCTTTTGAAGAATAATCAAGCATATCATCAACTATCTGAAACACGATTCCCAAATTTTTACCAAATTCTCTTAAAGCTGAAATTTCTTCCACACTTCTATTATTCACCAAAGCCCCAACTTCCGCTGATGCCGAAAAAAGCACCGCAGTTTTTCCAAAAATAATTTCAAAATATTTATCTTGAGAAATGTCAAGATCAGAAGAATTTTCAAGCTGCATCACTTCGCCATCTGCCATGGTACTGGAAGTTTTAGCTAAAAGATCAAGCACCCGCAAATTCTTGCTTAAAACCATCAATTGAAAAGCTACAGAAAATAAATAATCACCAACCAAAATGCTGGCTTTATTATCCCAAATTGCGTTAGAGGTTTTTTTGCCACGACGAATTTCGCTATTATCCACCACATCATCATGAAGCAAGGTGGCAGTGTGAATCATTTCTACAGCAGCTCCCAGATTAGAATAATCAACATCGCCATCTTTACTACCGCATAATTTTGCAGCTAAAATAACAATAATTGGGCGAATTCTTTTTCCACCAGAAGAAATTAAATGACGGGCAATTTCTTGAATTAAAGCAGATTTTCCAACTGAAAAATTTAAAATAATTTCATCAATTTTTTTGAGATCTGATTTTAAAGATGAGAGAACATCTTGGATTTGTTTCATATTAAACCCTAATATTATGCTAACTTTTGCTCTGATGAATCATCAAGATTGTACAACATTAAAATTTTATTCTGACATTCTTCAACTTTAGCCATTATTTTATTTAAAGCCGTTCTGACTAATTCGGTGGTATTTTCTGACTCACCATTTTTGATGAATTCTATGTATTGCGTAGTTAATTGATCAGCGCATTCTTCAAGCTTATTCACAACTTCTTCAATGATGGTAAATTGTCGCTCTGATAATTTATGAGAACCATCTTGAACAGCCGCAATCAAGCGATCTGCAAAGCTGTAATATTCAACGATTTCGTTATAAAGCTGCTCTTGTTTGGAGGTTGCCATTTTTGAAATAAGATTTTTGTAAAAGCTGTTCGGATAAGTTTGCATTCAAGATATGTGTAACGAGATAAAAGTCAACGATCTAGCCGCAAGTGATTTTGAATTAATTTATAATGAAAAAATATTTTATGTTAAAACTCACTTCTGGTTTTAAAGGCAATAGAAATTGTACCTTCATCCAAATAATCAAGCTCACTTCCAACTGGAATTCCGTAAGCCAAACGAGTTAGCTTAACATCAAAATCTTTCAAACTTTCTGCAATAAAATGCGCCGTAGTTTGTCCATCAATTGTGGCGCTGGTGGCAATAATAACTTCTTGAACTTGATCTTTTAATCTAGCATAAAGCTTTTCTAAATTAAGATCTTCAACAGTTTTACCAGAAATTGCCGAAAGACTTCCACCCAAAATATGATAACGACCTTTATAATTTTCAGCGCGTTCAATTGCCCATAAATCTGCCACTTCTTCAACTATGCAAATAATGGATTCATCACGATTTGGATTGCGACAAATTGCACAGATACTTCCCTCATCTAAATTTCCACAAATATCACAATTGTGAATTTTATCATGAAGAGCTTGTAGATTTTCAATTAGTGGTAATAAAGTTTTTTCTTTGTTATTGGCTAAATTTAGAACTATTCTTTTAGCAATTCTGGGGCCAAGACCGGGAAGTTTAGAGATGATTTTGCTGAGATTTTCTATTAAGTTTTTTTCCATTTTTTTGAATTATTTTTTACACTGAATGCCCTAATCTAAAGCCCCCTCCCCTCCTTATCAAGGAGGGGGATGCTTAAGCACTGAACTCGGAGCTGCTCCCCTCCTTGATAAGGAGGGGTTAGGGGCGGTAGACCAAACGAACTCCAAACCCCTAAACTACTTCCTCAAACCACAATCCGCCTCAACCACATATTTATAAGTCACCAACTGCTCAAGCCCAACCGGCCCTCTAGCATGCATCTTGCCAGTTGCAATTCCAACCTCAGCACCAAGCCCAAATTCACCACCATCAGCAAACTGCGTCGAAGCATTATGCATAACTATTGCAGAATTAACTTTTGACAAAAATTTAGCCGCCGCCACTTTATCTTCCGTAACAATACTTTCAGTATGAGAAGATCCATAAATACCAATCTTCTTAATCGCCTCATCAATATCTTTAATAACTCTTATAGAAATAACTTTATCTAAAAATTCAGTATAAAAATCTTTCTCATCAGCAAGTTTAATACGCTCATCAATTTCCACCGCAAATTCATCACCACGCATTTCACAACCCGCTTCAATTAAATCATCGGTTATTAAAGGCAGAATTTTTTTAGCAATTTTTTTATCAATTAAAAGCGATTCAGTTGCACCACAAACTCCAACTCTGCGCATTTTAGCATTAAGCACAATTTTGCGCGCTTTTTCAAAATCAGCTTTTTCGTGAATGTAAGTGTGACAATTGCCATCAAGATGACGAAAAACTGGAATTTTTGTATGCTCAATAACCGCTTTAATCAAAGATTTTCCACCTCTTGGCACCACAACATCAATATATTCTTCCATCTTCAAAAGCTGATTTACATATTCTCTTTCAGTGCTTGAAACCAATATTACCGCATCTTTATCTAAAGCAAATTTATCCAAAGCTTCGCGATAAATATCTGCCAAAATTTTTGAAGAATTAATACTATCAGAACCACAACGCAGAATTACCGCATTTCCCGATTTCAAAGATAATGACGCAATATCCGAAGTAACATTTGGACGAGACTCAAAAATAGCCAATAAAACACCAAGTGGCGTTGTAATTCTCCTGATGTGCAAACCGTTTTCTCTCTTAACATCATAAAGAATTTTTCCAACTGGATCTGGCAGTTTTACCACTTCTTTAACTGAATTTATCAAAGATAAAATTCTTTTTTCATCCAAAGTCAGACGATCTATTTTAGCGGCATCCAGATTATTTCCTCTGGCATTTTCCTTAACAATTTTAAGGTCTTTCTGATTTGCCTTAATAATTTTTGGTAAATTCTTCTTAAGCAATTTTGCCACTTCCAACAAAACTTGATTTTTCGTTTCGCAATCAAGATCAGAAATTGCAAAAGCCGCTTTCTTAGAGTCGGCGCAGATTTTTTTTACTTTTAGTTCTATTTCCTTCATAAGACAAAAAGACTATTTTTTAATTGAAAAGCAATTGGTAGCAGAAAAATTATTAGAGCAACAACAAGCGCGGTAAGCATTAAATTTGAATCATAATCTATGGTTTTAATTAACCCTAAATCTTTTGATGACCTCTTATTTTCAACCCTTGCCAACAATGAATAAATCATCTTACAGGCAAAAGCAACTAAAGTAATGGTGTTTAAAATAAAAATTACGCCTGAAAGAAATAACTCTTTTTGAAAAAGAACTTTGATAATAAAGAATTTTTCAAACATACCTAAAGCTGGTACAATTCCAGACAGGTTAAGAATGGCAAAAATTAACAAAGAAGAAGTGATTTTAAGATCATAAAATAAGCTTTTAAGGCTTTTAAATTCGGCCTTTGATAAATATAAAATGAAGTTTGATAGGCACAGGAAAATCAGAGTAATTGACAGAGAAAAAGATATTAAAGGCAAGAGAACTCTTCTTCCATCAAAAGCGGCGAAGATAAAAATTGCAAATAAAGTGAAGATAAATTGGTTAAAGAAAAGATAAAAAAATACCGACTTTAAATTTTTACTAAAAAGTAAAAGAAACGATGAAATCAATAAATTAAACAGAAAAATCCATTCAAAATAAGAAAATCCAATTTCTGAAATTATCTCTGAAAAAGCAGTAAAGCCAAAAATAAAAATTAATATTTTAATAAAAATGTAAAGTGAACTAAAGGCAGTTCCTAAAAAAAACATCGCGTAAATTTCTAAAGAATCGAAATTAATTTTACGATAAAGCAAATAAGAAGGTGTTAAAAACAAGAAAAATAAACTTCCCAAATACAGCGCTAACATGGCAATTTGCTTCGATTTATCCAGCGTTTCAGCAATTGCAATTTCAGAAATAAAATCAATTTTTCCAGCAAATTTATAAGTCAAAACCGCCGCAAAAAATAAAAAAACCGCCTCTAAATAAAGCAGAAATGTTAAAAAATAATTTAGCTTCGACTTCTCTTTGTATAAAAATTTTACTGCAAAAAAGTAACAAAGAAAAAGCAGTGCATTGTAGAAAAATAAAATTGTTAGAAGGTTTCTTGAAATAAGGATTAAACTAACTACAGCAACGATTAAAGCAAAAAATAATTTAAACTCACCCGAGTTTTCACTTTCACTTAAACTTAAAAAACGATCCGAATAAAACGAAAAAACCACCCAAATTAAATTTAACAAAAACAGAAAAATCAGCGCCATTTTATCAATAGAAAATCCGAAAGAGAAAATTTTGGAAGATTCAAAAAATAATAAAGAAGCATTATCAGCACTTAACAAGCCAACCAAATTCATAAAAAATAAAATTGGCAAAGATTTACTAACTAAATTTACCAAAGCTTGTGAACCTTCAAAAACCTTAATCAACAGGCAGTTGGCAAGTGGTATTATTGAAATTAGAAATAGTAGAAATTGTGTTTGTGACATTTGTGAATAAATGTTAAAAAACTATTAAACAAACTCATCATCCTTGAGCCACTTATGGCTCGAGGATCTCATTATACTTAGCTTCCCAATGCTGGTCGGGTTTTGCAAACCCGACCTTTCGTTTGCTAAAATTTTAAATTTTCTAATTTTTATAATTTTAATAAACATAAGTCGGCATTGCAAATGCCGACCATCACAGAAATTGTGTTTGTGACATTTTTTAAATAATATTTTACAACTGTCATCCTGAACGAAGTGAAGGATCTCTTCCAATCTCAAGAGATGTTTCGCTACGCTCAACATGACAGCTACTTTTAAACGCCCTTAATAAACAAAGCAAAATCCAAAGATAGATTATTCATTACCGCCAAAGCAAATATTGAACCATAAGCAGCAATCACCAAAAACCAGAAAGACAATAAATAAAATTGATATCTCTTAACACCCAAATCAGGCATTTCTTCTTCACCATCAGAACCTTCTGAGACATTCTCAACAGAAAATGCAGAAATCAATTTAACAGCAAAATTAATCTGAACAAAATTTGAGGCCACCAAAGCAACTAACAAAAAAAGCTCAAACCCAATATTCATAGAGGCACAAGCTAAATACCAATTAGCAAAAAATAATATGCTTAAGGGAAAACCAATTATGAAAAAAAGAAATAATTTTATTGGCAAATCCAAGCTAAAATATTTTTTTCTAATCAAAGAAATTTTATCAATTTCAGCATTTCCAAAATTTCTTTCCAAAAATGCTGCAAAAATAAAAATTACTAAATTTATCAGTGAAAAATTTAAAATATAAAAAAACAGCGATTGCAGAGAATCAGTGGTTTTTAACGCCATACAGGCAATGATGAAACCAATATTATTCAGGCAGAAATAAGTTGCTATTTTCTTCAAATTCCCATTCTGAGAAAGCTGTTGATAAAGCTTTATTGCTGAATAAAAAATTAACATTAGTGAAATTAAAATCACTAATGGCGTGAAATCAAAACTTTTAAAAATTGTAGCTTTTCCAAAAACAAAATAGATAAATTTTAAAATTACAAAAATTCCGATATTAGTTTTGATGAATAGAGAATCGACGGCTAGAAATCTTGCCATTGAATCAGGGCTATTAAGGCTTTTTAAATGAAGTTGCGTAGGAAAAAACTTGATTAAAAAAGCCGCCAATAACAGCAATAATATTAATTCTAAAAACCATTTATTTTCTATTATTTGTAAATCTTGGCTAATTTTAACAAAATTTAAATCACCAGAAACTAAATAAATTACCAAGAAGCAGAACAGAATTAGCAAGGATGCAGCAGCATTAGAGCAGAAACATTTGAAAGAAGATTTAGCAATTTCAGCATCATTAGAAATTGCTGAAATAGCAAAAAAGCTACCAAAAAAACTACCAAAAAAACTAAGGGCGTAAATTTCCAAAAATACGAATAAATTCAATAAATTATTGCTGGTAAAAATGCCCACCAAAGCAAATAGATTCAGCAAATAAACTGAATAAAAAGTTTTTTTATTATTTTCAGCCAAAGATTCTTCAATGTCGCCGCGATAATAAAATAAAATTACTGTTTTTAGAAAAACTATCAGAGATAAAAAAGTGACTCCAATTATGTCCAATCTGAATTCAAGAGCTATGGAAATTGGTGATAATTCAAAATCATTGCCAATAACTTTATAGAAAGAAACATCTAAAAAAGCTTTGCCAATGAAAAAAAGCAGCAAAGCACTTGAGGAAATGGCAATTGTAAAAGGTAGAAATTTTCTATCTAATAATTGACAAAGAAGAGAAGCGAGTAAAGGAAGAAAAATAATCAGGTAAATGTTGCTAACTGCGCTCATTTCATTTCATTAAAGCCACGAATTCTTCAAATAAATAAAAACTATCATCTGGCCCCGGGGAGCTTTCTGGATGATATTGTACTGAAAAAGCTGAACCATCTTTTAATCTCAAACCTTCAACAGTTTGGTCAAAAAGTGAAATGTGAGTAATCTCAGCATTTGCTGGAATAGATTTTTCATCAACGCAGAAGCCATGATTTTGGCTGGTTATTTCAACTTTTTTGGTTTTTAAATTTTGCACAGGATGGTTAGCGCCGCGATGACCTTGATGCATTTTAGCAGTTTTTGCACCAATTGCCAAAGCCAATAATTGATGACCTAAACAAATTCCAAAAAGTGGAATTTTATTTTTTAGAATCTCTTGAATTACAGGAATAGCATATTTACCAGTTTCAGCTGGGTCTCCGGGACCATTTGATAAGAAAACGCCATCAGGTTTATGAGACATAATTTCTTTAAAATCAGCTTTCGCCCCCACCACTTGCACATCGCAACCCGCTTGCGTTAAGCAGCGCAAAATATTCAACTTCGCACCATAATCAACAGCCACAACTTTGAATTTCTTTTTTACATCATGATTGTAAGAGTTTTCCGGCTGCTGCCATTTTGCCTCATCACTCCAAGCGTAGCTTTGATTCAAACTTGCAATTGAAGCAAGTTCAACACCATTTAAATCAGGGGATGCAGCAATTTCAGCAATAGTTTTTTTAACCAAATCTTCACTAATTTCATCTTGGTAAATAATAGCAACAGTCTTGGCGCCTTCTGATCTAATTAATTTGGTAATTTTTCTAGTATCAATTCCACAAATTCCAGTCAGATTATTTTTGATAAGCCAATCATTTAAATGCGATTCAGATCGGTAATTAGAAGGCTGCGTAATTGGTTCACGAATAATCAACCCACAAGCTTTAGGGTTTTTTGATTCAATATCTTGAGCATTAGTTCCAATATTTCCAATATGTGGAAATGTAAAATTAATAATCTGCCCCGCATATGACGGGTCAGTAAGAATTTCTTGATAGCCAGTAATTGCGGTATTAAAGCAAATCTCGCCTTTGGTTATTGACTTCTTGCCAATTCCATAGCCATAAAAACAAGTGCCACTAGGGAAAATTAAGACAGCATTTTTTGCCACCTGATAAAAGTTGTTGGAATCTTTCATGAAATTTGAAGCTTAAATAGATTGAATTTATGAAAGGAATTTTGACTGATAAATCTTCAATAACAACTGTTGAGTTGAAAAAATTTGAGATATTTTTAAGAGACTTTTTCCAAACACAGTTAAATCACCCGTCTGACTACTAAAGCAGTAATCCACCCTCTTTTAGCCCTCTTTGAAAAAGAGGGTGGATCAATCGCGTCAGCGATTGAGACGGGTGATTTAACCTAGCAAGATAGGATGACCACTGGTTGGGCTTTACAACAAATGCTGGTCGGGTTTTGTAAACCCGACCTTTTGTTTGCTAGAATTTTAGATTTTTTAACTTTTATAATTTTAATAAACATAGGTCGGCATTACAAATCCCGACCAGCACCTCGCCTTGCATTAAATCTTCTCCACTGCTGGTTGCGCTTCTAATGCTGGTCGGGTTTTGCAAACCCGACCTTTTGTTTGCTAAAACTTCAATACCAACTCTTCACCAAAATAGGCGAATTAGAATTGGCCGAAGACCATTTCCAAAATTCAGGCTTTTCAACATAACCCTTCGCCACTGGGTTTTGGATTTAGAGCGGAGTTGGGATGGGGGGGATTTTTAGAGGCGCCCTTTTGACGATCAAGTCAGCAATTTGAATACGCATAAAAGCCCCTACTAGCTTCTGTCCAGTTATATTCAGCTTATAATGTCCAAGTTCGTAAGGAAGCTCAACTTTCAAATTATCAGAGATTAAGTTAATGATAATTCTCATTTTAAAATCTACTTGGGGATTTTGTTCTTTTGTGTCGGTTATCAGAATTTCTTCTTCACCAATAAATTTAATATCACTCAAATTCATTGAATCTTCTCTCGGCATTAAAGTTTTTGGTCTCTGCGTTATTTTATTAAGAATATGAAGATACGGAAGAGGATTTATAAAAGTCTTCAATTGTGGCGCTTTATCGTCATCTTGCAAACTATTGATTAATTTAGCCGCTGCTTCATCAGATTTTACCATATCAGCAAGTAGAGATCTAAATGCCCAATTATATGAAAAAACTTCAGCAGATCTATGCAAATCCTTTTCAACAGAAACAACCTCTCCAAACCTTCTAAAAAGAGAAAAGCCAGCAACCCACTCTCCAGAATTATAAGAACCTTCAATTGGAACAAGAAAGGCATGGTTGTGCTTACATTTGTTGCAAATAAAAGCCCAAGTTCTCTTAAGTTTTGCAATAGATGATTTATAATCTTGCACAGCCCTTAAACTTGTGGATTTTTCTAACCTCAAATAACACAAAATGTCTTTATCGTAAAAATCAAAGAGTTCTGTAGCGTGATAAACTGCATCTTGGAAAGCATCTAGTGCCCATAATGGATTACCTTTAGGATTTTTGTATTCCTCACTTTTTCTTCTTTCCTCTTCTACATCCAATTGTTTTAAAGCTGTTGATAATGCTCTTTCTAGCCTCTGATGCAAAAGTATATAAGCTGTAATAGTATGTCCAAACTCCGGCCTATCATGTAACAGTATTTTACGTCCATGCAAAGCCATCATAAATGATGAGGCAAGAACTGGTTTGGGTGGAGGAGGTGCAAACTGTTGATTCGTCATGTCTCAGGTATTGTGTTGCTTATTGAGGAATTATCAGAAAAATTTTAAGAAATTTTTATATCTAAAACAAGGTGATTGAGTTCGAAAAAGCTATCCCCACTAGAGTGGTCGAAAAATATCGAAATAGACGACCAGTGCTGGTCGGGTTTTGTAAACCCGACCTTTTGTTTGCTAGAATTTTAGATTTTTTAGCTTTTATAATTTTAATAAACATAAATCGGCATTACAAATGCCGACCAGCACAAGGCATTTGTTTTGCGTAAGTTTTGTTGTTGTTTTTATGTGCCAGAAACCAGCCTTAAAGCTGGCTCGCTCTGGGACTCGCTACCGAAACAAATTAATAAATAAACCGATAAAACACAACGACTAATTTCTTGCGAACTCCTGTAAATCAAGGGTTTGGAGAGTGAAGAGTTTTGGATTTAAAGCGGAGTTGGGATGGGGGGATTTTTAGAGGCGCCCTTTTGACGATCAAGTCAGCAATTTGAATACGCATAAAAGCCCCTACTGGGGATGTTGCAAATCCCACCAATTAAATTCCGCCTAATTTTCTCTAAATTTCCCAATTATTTTGTTGCTAATAAAGCCTTGTGAAGCTATGTTTTACATGCCTTCACAACAGATTTAGTTGTGCTTTTTACC
>Ga0214921_10005777_pt1 | contig 17299 bp, 23 predicted proteins | sample LL1505_MetaG_FD_177992 | JGI IMG/M metagenome (GOLD analysis project Ga0214921, IMG submission 177992) | Freshwater microbial communities from Lake Lanier, Atlanta, Georgia, United States - LL-1505 | ecosystem: Environmental > Aquatic > Freshwater > Lake | place: USA: Georgia | collected...
GTCAGACTCTATGCTTATGATGTTTTTTATTTTGGCAACATTGGCAGCATATACTGTACTACCACCACAGCCATATTCCAAATAACATTGACTAGATTGTAATGTTCGTTTAAAACAATCCAATCCTGCTTGATCCATTGATGGTGTCATAATATTTTCTCGTTAAATTCCTGCCAATTTTCCTTGCTCAATGCAGTATATCTATCCAACTGCATTATGAGTCCAGGATCACTGCGCCATAAGTTTACATCCTGCTTTTGTAATTCAAGACACATTGGCATGGCTTGGCAAACATATCTATGAAATACTTCGTTTTTCTCTAGGAAAAAATCCTTGTTCACAGCAAAAGTATAACAGCAATAGTCTGCTGTACGCCAATTAACTCCAGTTTGTTCGTCAAAATATTCTAAATTTTTATTGGGATAGTTGTGAATGTATTTGAAGTCATTGGTATATTGTGCAGGATGATCATAATTGGTCACAAATTTTAATTGATCTATCACATTGGCTATGGCTGTTATGCTATTAGGTTTATGTAAATAGTCATCCTCAATCAAATCAAAACTAGTATTCAATTCCTTACAAATATGTAATGTGTCTACACTACTGCTAAAATTTTCATTTCTAGACAATTTCACAATGGTATGTTGTTTTGGAATCATTTCATATAATTCGCCTACGGTTCCATCGTGAACAAAAATAACTTCTTTGACTACAGCCTTGGCCTGCTCAACGGCATTTAAAAAAGATGTCAAACATTTTCTTTTATCAAACCAACTAGGTCTGATATGGGCGGGTTGATTTCTAATATTTTTATCACAAAGTCGGTATACGCAACTGATCATATTAAATCCATAATTTAGGGTCATAATCTACAAACCCCCAACAACGTTGATTGAATTCATTATTTGGATTGAAATTGGAACTAGACCTAGAATTATGAAAAACTTTTTTTGCCTTTACCTTTGACACAATACTATCAACAAAATGAAACGGACCGCTAGGAATACAATGTATTTCTTCAGCATCTATAATCAAATCAATCCAATCTAATAGATTTCTGCTTGCTGGGTTTATTTCTAATATTTCCATATGGGGGCTTATATGCTTTTCCCATTTAATATGGTTAGTTCCATTACCGCCCTCAAAATGCACTAGTGCATATGGACCTTTTGGACGTAGTCTATCATAAAGTTCTCGCCTTCCTGGTATTTCCTTTGGTAAACGAAATTTGCTATATCTATACCCAAACGGTAGATTAGACCATTCGTACATACATTCTTGGTATCGATGCATTTCTACACGATGAGTAGCAATACCAAAAGGTCGAGCATTCAATTCCTGTGCTAGTTTTTGCACATAATCGTCATGATCTTGACCCAAGTTTAAATGTGGCGTAGTAACTAACTCAACACGGGGATTATCTTTATATAAACATTGTAATGTTTCGTCTTTGCTTTCTCTTCTTAGTAGATAAACAAAATTAGTTTCGCTTAGGTGATTTACAATACCATTGCAAATGATATGATCACCCATGCCACATCTATTATGAACTAAAAGTTTCTCCATAATTATCTTATAATCAATATAACGTCGTCTGCACGTTGCCCTTTAAAGAATCCTACCACTTTGACATGATAGGGCAAGTTCTGTTCTTTAATATAGGCTTTTAGCATTTCATCCAGTTCTACAATGCCATAAACACTTTCAACTATGTAAGTGCCATTATCAGCCAAATAGGGTATGAAGTTTTTAAATGTATCGAATTGTGATTGTGGATTATGATCACCGTCGTCAAGTATAAACTTAAATTTTAAGTCATCGAACTTTTCTTTTACCTGCGCTTTATTAGTACTGTCACAGGTCACAAGATGTATTCTAGGATAGCTATTATTAATGTGTTCGGTCATAGATTGTACATCAATGGTTCGTCCATAATGATCAACATTTTGACTCCAATTATCAACACCATAAATTTCAGCCTTAGTTAGAAAATCATTAAACATACGTAAACTACCGCAAGTTAATGCACCAATTTCTAAAAAGTTGATGTTATGCGTTTGATACGGTCCAAAAATTATGTCATATGTTTCAATATAACTATGAGTAGTACCTTTATCGGTTTCATAGCTAGTATGTATATCTTTTAATTTTATAGACGATTTCATTTCCTGTAATAATTTTGCTACCTGTAAGAAAGTGCTTGTAAAATCTGTTTCAATCAGGGTACTACGACTTAATATAACTAAGTCCACCATGGCCTGTACAACACTTTCACTATTACGATTTACATTGTATGGAAAATTTGCACCAGTGCTGTCTCTAATAACAGTATTCCAATCACCCTCTACTAGTTTTTCCACATAACTGGTTTTGTCATATTTAAATGTGTTTTCATACTGTATGAACTTGGTTTCTACTTCAGCACTATCACTGCAAATAAAAAATTGACTATTTGGATTATTGGCCACATGCGACAAGTAATCGTCTAAATTTATATTCTTTGTATGATCAGTCCAACGTAAATGAATGCCAAAAAACTTTTGATTATTGCAGTTGTCTTTGATAACTGAATCAGCAGTATCTAAAATTCTTTGTTGAAAATTTATTTGACGTACTATTGGTCTTAATAGATTACGATCTATCCAAGGGCACAATAAACTAGAAAAAAAGAAAACATCTTTATCTGGTTGTGTTCGCATAAAATCAGTTATGCCCACATGTATCCACATGGGATTTTGTACTACTAAATCTGGTTGAAATGGATTCCAGTGCATGAAATTATTAGTGTCATGTTGTCTGAAAAAAGTTTCTTGGTCAAATTCCGTAAATTCTTCTAAGCTACTATCAAACAAGTCAGTGAAGGTTGCTCCACACCAATTATTAATTGGCCATATGATCTTAGGTATGTAATTGCAATGTTTGGCAATGAATAACCCATTCAATAGATTGTTAAATCTATTACCAAATCCTCCATCACAGTAGATGTATATCGTGTTCACTATTGTGTATCCACACCGTAAAGATAAGTTTTCCAGAATATGTATTCCGATGTTGATCTAAATTGTTCCACGTGATCCATATCAACTAGGTCAGGATGCACCCACCAATCTTCAAACTCATAGCAATTTGGTAATATCCTAACATTGGGCACTAATAAATCATAGCCCAAATTAGTTAAAAATTCTCTACTTTTTTCTCTAGTACCATCTTTATCTAGATAGTTAGCATGTTCAAAAGTAATTACTGCACATTTATAACCACTGTCTAATAATTTAACCAGTGACTGATAAGTTGCTATACATGGTTCAATGTCCACACTGGCATAATCAATAACGTTATCATGCCAACCTAAATCGTTGAATATTTTGGCATAGTCTGCTGTTACTGCGTCTTGTAGTAGAGCCTTATTAGTTCTTCGTTGATTAAAAGCATTTACACAGTATTGTGAAATATCTAAACTAACACCAGTCCAATTATATAGTTTTTCCAAAGAATAGGTATTGTTGATAACTTCAGGTTCATGCCCGCCAATTTCCACATATCTACCTTGTGTTTTTCCCTTTAGCATACTTAGAACAAATACATCTTGCCCTACTTGACTACGACTACCATTCATTATTGGTTCAATTCCAGGGAATTGATATTTTGATATAATATTCATCTAATCGCCGCCGTGATAATGTCATCAGGAACGCAACCGTTTTCATAACTAATCTCATAGAGAGGATTGATTTGTTTTAACTTGCCGACGATGTCTGATTCTACAATACCCGCACCCCAGTTTCCAATACCAAAGCAACGACGATCATCAATCATAATAGTGTGATTTTTGATGGCATGTTGATGTATGGCTTCCAGTTCCATTGGCAACGGACATTTAACAGTGCCCAAAGGCCCGCCGTCCCAGTGTGCATCTAACCAAAAAGTTGCCCTGCCTTCAAGACGTTTAATTAGCTCAGGGAAAATAATTGAAGTATCACCCTCGATGATTTCTAAACTGCCTAGTTTGATAAGATCAGCATATTGCTGTTGATTTGCTCGCACTAGATCTGGATTTATTTCAATGCTGTAAATCTTTTTAAATCCACAAAGTATGGCCAATCTCACTGCTTCGCCGTATGCAGTCCCAGTTTCTACAAATATATCATTAGGATATTTTTCTAATACTTCTTTAGTTAATGTTGTCATTTTGTTGTTGAATCCATTCGTATGTTTTTTTAATTCCCACTTCTAAAAGATAGTTAGGAACCCATCCTAATCGTTCTTGTATTAATAGGTTGTCACTGTTGCGCCCTCTTACTCCTAATGGCCCAGGAATGTTTTTTATTGTGAGTTGCTTGCCAGATATTCTAATGGCCATTTCAGCTAACTCATTAATAGTGACCATCTCGTCACTGCCAATATTAACTGGACCTTCGAAGTCACTCTGCATGAGCCTTCTAGTAGCCTCAATACACTTATCAATATAAAGGAAACTGCGTGTTTGTTTTCCGTCACCCCATATCTCAATATGATCTGTGGCTTCAAGTACCTTACGACATATAGCTGCTGGTGCCTTTTCTTTACCACCTTTATATGTGCCTTCTGGTCCATAGATATTATGGTAACGGGCAATGCGTACCTGTATATTATAATTACGAGCATAGCTCAAGTACAATCTTTCACTGAACAGTTTTTCCCAGCCATATTCACTGTCTGGGTTGGCCGGGTAAGCACTGCTTTCCTCACAGTTGGGATCGTCTGGATCTAGTTGATTATGTTCGGGATAGATACAAGCACTGCTAGAATAAAATATCTTTGAACGACAACCTTCTGGTTGCTTTTTAATTTCATCTAACACATTGAGATTGATCATGGCGCTGTTGTGCATGATGTCAGCGTCATGATCTTTGGTAAAGATATATCCAGCACCACCCATGTCAGCGGCAAATTGATATACTTCATCATATCTTGTGGTAAACAATGCAGTAACAGTTTTTTGACTGCGTAAATCTGCCACAACAAATTTATCTGCCTCACTGGCTGAGAACTCGGGCCTTTTTAAATCTACGCCACAGACCCAGTAACCTTCTTTTTTTAATTGTCTTACCATGTGGTTACCAATAAAACCACCGGCTCCTAATACTAATGCTGTTTTCATTTAAAAACCTGTTTTCACACCACGCTGGAAAGGGTAACTATGCATGGTTAAGTAGTTATCTAATACATTTTTGTACACAGAATTTTTTAAGTCTGCACTAAGCCATAAGAACTCTTGTACTACTGCTCTATCTAAAAATGGATAACGTCCCTCTAATCCATAAGCACCACTAACATACTCTTCTTTGGCTAGATAACTTTCCATTGTGCTGCCATAGAAACTGTTCCAAGGGAATATGGTTGATAAGTCTTTAGGAAATAATCCACCAAAGTTGCTATGATGGAATATCTTATTGCCACCGAAACCATAGTCTGAAAATATTTCATCAGCACCACTGCCTGACAAGTATATTTTAATACCTTCACTGTTAGCCTGTTTACATACTATGCTTAATCCATTACTACCACCATCATCAATTAACATACGATGACGTTCGTTATAGTCACTGCTTGAGCTGGATATGGTGTATTGATATGGCTCAGTTCGTTCAGCAATGAAGGCGTGTGCGTTGTGCCAACCAGAACGATCTATGTATTGATGATTATCTCTAATACGTTGATCAGTTATTGCTGTATCTTCACTGCCTGTTATTGTATATGCTTTATAGTTGACACCTTGTTGATCCAACGCACAGGCAATACTGCCACTGTCATAGCCAGCACTGAGTCCAATAAAGATTCTTTCTCTAATATTGTGTGTACGTTTATAAATGCTTTGCTTAAATGCTCTGTTCCAATCGTCGTAGTTATTTTTAAATTGTGTTAAGTTCCAAGTATAAACACTGCCAATTTTTGTTGTAGTATAGGTATTGAGATCCAAGTGGAATATGCTATTGGCTGGTACTGGTCGAATATCAGTGAATCCTAGTCGTTCTAGTGGAGTGCGATATGTGCTAATACCAAAATTATCTCCTTCTACTGAGACAAATAAAGGTTTTGTTTTAAACAAGTCAGTGCTGAATATTACGCAATTACGTTCAAAGTCGGCAAGTGCCACAGCGAACTCGCCATCAAATCGTTGAGTGAATAAGTCACCGTATTCTTTATATGTGGGAATGAGCATGTATCCATCACTATCATAATGACCATAGTTGTATATTTCGCCGTTGTGCATGGCCACTATGTTGTCAACCTTAAATGGTTGTGGAGTAAATGCTCCTGATATGCTTAGTAAGTTATGTACAAATGTCACACCGTTTTGTGTATGTACAGTGGTATGGTCTGGTCCTCGAAATTTCAAGTAGTAATTTACTTCTTCAAAATTGTCTATTGTTTTGTTTGTCAGTAGTATGGAACACATTCGAAACCTTGATTTAATAAATTAAAAGAAAATATACTATACCTAAATAAGTTAAATGATGCATTAGTTGATCTAGTCCAAATTGACTCCAATATGTAGGAGTAGAATTGTTTTTGTTTCCATATTTGACCTTAATATAGTCTGTCAAATAATGTATCAAGCCTTCTAGCAATACAGCTAAAAAAACAGCACTAACTGATAACACATGAAAATAACTAAAAATTAATAGTATTACTAATGAAGTATAGACATGATCAATGCTATGGCTTATTCCAACACAATCTAACCAAATGCCTTTACGTACAGTTTGGGCATATGTTTGAATATGAAAATCAGCATACCAATGTTTGATTTCAAATAATGTCAATAAGATCAGTACTTCCATCAACTATTTATATGCTAGTATTTTCTATAAATAAAATATTAGAGGCTGATTAAAAATGAAAGATCCTTTTTTCTATAAATTCAATTGTAAGACCAATCCAGAAGAATTATTAGCCTATGAAGAAAAAAATAGACATCAGTATTTTTCTGTTTCGGGGTTTGAAATGTTTTTAATTCCTAAAGAATTAATAAAAGATCATCCTTTGATGGATGTCGTTGAAAAATTTAATGGAGCTCCATATTTATTAAAATTAGAACCTTGGACATTTCTTGACTTTCATGTTGATACTAATAGAACATGTACTATAAATTCTTTATTGACAGGATTTGATAGCCATACTTATTTTACATATGATAAACATAATCTATTAAGATTTAATATTATTCCTTTATACTATACTTTAGGTAGTTGTTATCTTTTTAATACTAAACAATGGCATGGTGTTGCAAATCATACAGAAAGAAGAGTAAATCTTAGTATAAGTTTTGCATCTAATGCATACAGAGAAATTTTAGAGTATTGTCAACAAAAAAATTTGTGATTTCAATTAGATTTCAGAAATATTTGGACCTTGGTTAATAATTCCATTTGCTTCATTATAAGCATAAACAGCTTCATAATATCTAACGACGATTGGATCTGACATTGCCTCGTTATAAGTTTGTTCGTTGAGCCATGTCATTGTGCTAGTTTGTATCAATGAATCGTTACTTAATGTCTGATTCAAATAAACTAATTTTCCAGTACCTCGATATGTTGCCCACCAATGTGGTATAAATTCGTTAGGGCTGTGATTAAGATAAGGCATTATTGGAGAGAAAAATGCAATATCAGTGGTTGGACGAGTTCTTATATATTCAACTTTTAACATATTATTAACCTTTATAAATTATGCTTTCATTAAGGATCGATGAATAGGACCCATATCTGATCCGATATATTTCACTACTGCACTGACTCTGTCATCTGAATTTCCTTGGTCTATTTGTATATTATACATAGACGCTCCGCGTGGACCGACATCAAACCCGTGTTTACAACCTTGCGGGCATACTGTACTTAACTTGTTGATTTGCCAATCCTGCATTACCACTGTTCTTATAGATCCATCTGGCATTTCCCTATACGCAGTAAAATCCCCACCTAAGAAAACTATATGATTATCAAATGGATGAGCGTGCATAGGAACTTTTATATTAGGAAAAAAATGATATTGCTCAATAGTTATATTTTCTTCAACCCAAACTAATCTGCTGGTAGTACAATCAGTTAACCAAATTTTATTATTAGGTATCTCGTCCCATCTCATTGTTGGAAAATTGTTATCAATCCATTTTTTTATAATCGGATGAATATTTTCTTCCATAAATTAACTCCTATTTTTTAACATATATAAATATTTATACTATGAATGACCTTTCAAACTATTTAAATTCGATTCAAATTCCTGAATCTTGGTCTAGTTTAGAAAATTTCATATCTTGGTTTATTGAATCTAAATTTCCGTTACTAATTCCATTAGATGCACCTGTGTTTATAACAGATGATGCAACCGCCATAAGCATCTTTAGAAAACCACCTTATCAAGTGGAATGGTATTTAATACACCCTAATATGGCTATTCCTTATCATGGTCACCCTGGCCTTGAAGTTATTACACTACCATTGGGCGGGGGAAATGTCATGGGTCCCGACAGTATTTACTATAGAAATTTATCAAAAAAATTAGAGAATGGATCATTCCATGGTGGGAAAGATTCCACCCATAGTCAAGGATTTGTTTTAATAAGTTTTGAACGTTGGCAAGATGATATATCAATTACCAGTGCCAGTGTTTGCTGGAAGGGCGACACTGCTGGCCCTATTCATGATAAATTGATCGAATCGTATTATCCTGGAGCTGTTAAACGTCCAGGATATGCCGATGTTACGGATGTTTTATAACTCTTATTATAAAAGCACTGATATCGATCTCATACCACTTTTCACCACAACTGAAATTTTTTGGATGTCTGTGATGATTATTATGCCATGTTTCACCCCAAGTAGGTATGGCAAAGATCCAATTGTTAGAACTTTTATCATTTAGATTGTATGTTCTGTAACTGCCAATCCAATTTGGTTTATGGCCAATATAATTTACAATATTACTCATTAAAGCATTGATAGCAGCAGGTGCCCAATGTAAAAATAACATTAAATAAGGACCACCTATTAATAATAATAAAAGGCTATAGGATATAATTATTCCAAAATAGTAACGATGTAAAAATTGATGAAATCTGTCTTTTATTAAATATCTAAGTCTCCATTTGGTGTTTTTATCAACTTCATGTGCATAGTCTAACATGAAAATTTTAAGGCCTTTGTATGAAGGACTGTGAGGATCGGTAGGTTTATCACTTTTCAAATGGTGATTAATATGTATTGCTGCCCAAGCTAAACTACTACCTGTTCCCCCTAAACAGCCAAATATTGAAAATAATCTTTCAATAAATATGGTTGTTTTGTAACTTCTATGGGTAAGTAATCTATGAAATGTTACTACTATACCTAAACAACCATATACAAAATATCCAAGTAACATTAATAAAAAAGTATTAATATCAATGCCGTAATAAACCCCTCCGGCTATTGAACCTATGATACCTAAGATTAAAAATATTTGAGCTCCTATAGTGCTACTTGTTAATATATTCATGGTATATCCTTTTTCATTACAAGCTTAATAAAAGCTCCACCTGGGTCATATTCCCACCATTTTCCGCTTATTTCCTTACCATAATGAAAATGTTTACTATGTGAATGATGATTATTATGCCATGCTTCCCCTAAATATAAAGGCCATAATAACATATTATTTTGGCTTAGTCCAGAGCTTTTAGTTTTAAAATTTGTGTACGCAAATAGTACTGGCATATGCCCTAAGTAATTTTGAAGATTAATACTAAATTGTACAGCTACTATTGGAAGTAGCCAAAAATAATAAAAAATTTCAAAATTTAGAATACTTAATGGAACTATAACTGATAAAATTATCAGCCAATAATATTGATTGATAAAAATTTGTTCTCTGGTCATCAATGATCTAATTTTCCATATTTCTAATTGATCTGCTTTTTTATTCCTATCTAACAGTCCAAAAAATTTAAATGGCTTATCTTGTGGGCTATGTGGATCCTTTTCTGTATCTACATGTTCATGATGATATCTATGAATATAAGCCCATGCTATAGGGCTTCCCCTCATGCTTAAAATCGAAATTAAGGTACAAAAGTATTCCGTGATTTTGTTTTTGAATTTAAAGCTGTGATGGCTAAAGAATCTATGTAACATGACACTTAATCCTATTGTCATAAAAACATGATAAAATACCATAGATCCTATGAGGTAATAGGGATTAAGATTTACAAAATAGATTCCCAGCACTATAAATATCCTTGCTACTATATGAGCATATTGTAGTGTCGTTGAACTTGCTTTAAACATTTTATAATTATTGTATATGTACCATATTTACCTTTATCAAGACTACGATAAAACAAAATTTTTCGATTTCTTAAAATTCGAAGCTATTAATTCAAACGATCCTGCTGCAACTAATATGTGGGACAAAACTAATAGTGAAAATAGCCTAATTTATATTTTAGAAAATACAGAAAGATTCAATTTGATTAATGGCGAATTTCATATTGTTACTTTTAACGATGAAATTGTGGCTTGCGGTGGTGTGTATCAAAGTGATTTTTCAAAAGATATAGGGATTGCAGGGACCCGTGCTTGGATAACAAAAAAATTTAGAAATAAGCATATATTACGTGAAATTTTATTACCATGCCATAAATCTTGGTGCATAAAAAATAACTACAAAGCCGTGGCTATTTGCTTTAATGAGTACAATAAAAATTTAATAACTGTTTTTAAAAGAACTAGGTTGGGAGAGTCAAGTCAACGAGTGAATTATAAAGAGCCCAAGCATTTGTTTTTTAATGGCATCCAAGAGGTTGCCTTTCCTATAAATATACAGCATACTAAACAATGGTTAATTTATGAAAAATTAGATCCAAATTTTAGTTTTGATTGGAATTCGATTCGATATGTACCCTAATAATGTTATTTGATAAAGTAAAAATTTTAAAATCTACACCTTATTTTTATGTGTATTGGATGCTAGGGGACACATGTCAATATAAATGCTCTTACTGTTATCCAAATTTATATGCAGGGAAGAGTCAATTTCATCCTTTAGATGTTATTCTTAAAACCTATAAAAAATTTGTTAATCCTACATTAATTATGTTTAGTGGGGGTGAACCAAGTCTTCATCCAAATTTTGAACAAATAATAAAAGAAGCGCCCAGTAACATCAAAATTGGTGTAATCACCAATTTAGCAAAACCAATTCAATTTTGGGAAAAGGTATCTAAATATATTTCTGTTCCTATATTAACATATCATATAGAGTATGCTAAGTTTGATCGATTTGTTGATAGTGCTCGGGTTGTATTTGAACTATGTGATAAAAACCATTCATTAGGCAATTTCATCAGAATTAACTTACCAATGCATCCTTCTAAATGGCATGAATGTAAAGAAATATATTTTAAATTATTAGATAAAGGTCTACCAGTCTTGCCAAAACCTTTAATTGATTTAGGACCAGATGTTCAAAAATGTATCCAAATCATAAATCCACTGTACACAGAAGATCAATTAGCTTGGATCAATGAATGTAATTTAAAGCATGAAAACAAACCTATCAATCTCTATGACGAAAATAATGAATTATTATATTCAACTAATTCAAATGAATTATTATCTTTAGGCAACACTAATTTTAAAGGCTGGACTTGTTATGCTGGTACAGAAAGTATTAGAGTACAATTAGGTGGTGATGTTATTACTACAATATGTAAACAAGGCAAAATTATTGGTAATATCTTTGATGATTTTACATTATGTGAAGAACCTGTAATTTGTAATCAGAATTTTTGTTGGGGTGGGTGTGATATCCCAAGATCAAAATTTAGATTATAATTTCATTAATTCTTCATAATAACGCATTTTAGCATTTAAAGTTTTTTCAGTTAAAATAGGCGTCAAAGTTGTCTTATTAATATTACTATTTAATATATCAAAAAAATCCTCTATAGAATATCCTAAATTTAGAATTCTCCCTATCCAAGTACTAGCATTAATTTTACTCTTACTAATCACTCTAGGATCTTTCCAAATTTCTTGAACCAATGCTCTAGCTTCTTGAAAACTTAGGTGCTTGTTAGACCATTGGTTATCCACTCGAATTTCATAACCAAACTTTTTTGGATCTTTGTCGATTTTACTTGCACTACCCCTTCCGTCATCCTCCGCTCGCAGATATAATGGTAAAAAAGAAAATATATCTAATGGGCATTCATCGCTGACCAAATATTCCAAAGTCTCTAAAATGCTTTCTTTAGGTTCTTCTGGTAAGCCTATGATAAAATTGCTGCTAGTAATTATCTTGCCTTTCCACAATTCTGCACAGTAGCTTAGTGTATCCTTTGTTTTTTTAGATCCTAATGCTTTACCAATTTTTTTACCTGCTTGATCATGCAATGTTTCTATGCCAAACGCTAAACTGATCGCTCCACTTTCTAATAATAGCTCACGCATTTCTGGAAATCTCCAGATTAAATCTAATCTTGCAAAACTAGTATAGGATGCTTTAAATGGTAAACTTGTTAAGATTTTGTGTATACTCTGCATTTTTGGAAGACTTTCATTGATAAGTTCATCAGTAAACATAAAATGAGTAGTTCCAAACATTTCATTATTTCTTATAAGTTCATCTCTTAAAATTTCTTCGTTCTTCTGCCAGTCACCGATTTTTTTACCTATTAAATCAAAATGGCAAAAGGCACACTTAAAGATGCACCCCCTAGCTATTTCTACAGGTAACACTTCTCCGGGAAATATAATATCCTCTTTAACGTAATTTATTTGACTAAATGCAAATTCATCTTGATTATAAGGGTAATCACTGCCATTTATAACAATACAAGGAGATGCTTGAACAATTTTTAAATTAGTACCATATTTAATATGCTCTAATAAAGCAATAATAGCAGTATCGCCTTTATTAACTACAATGTAATCAACTCCCTCCCAATACGAGTTTATGGTAATCCTTGCACCACCTATACAAATTTTAACTTTATTGTTTAATTCTTTAATTAATTTTAAAAAATCAGTAAATTCATGATCAGGTCTTCCAAAATTTAAAACTTTACCATTAATTCTTTTTTCCATAAGACTTGAGCTAAATCCAACTAAAAGAGTATCTTTAGTTATAAACTTCTTAATAATTTTTTCTAATTGGTCAAAAGTATAAAAAGAAAATAAATCAATTACTTGACAAGTATACCCATTTTTACGTATTTCTGTTGCAATTTTATAAGTTCCTGCATATTTTCCATATCCAAGTGTGTCGGCGACGTCAGTAAAAAGAATCACTTGCATATCTCATCCTTATTAATTGCACCTACAAAGTGCAATCTGTTATGTAATGAGCAATTTAAAGCAGTATGCTCTTTTGTAGTATCTACCCAAAATACATATCCAGGCTCTAAATATATAGGAGCTTGATCTTTAAAAAGGAAATAACAACTTGGATTTGAAATTATAGGAATATGTATTCTTGGCGTCATATCTTTGTGCATTGTATAACAAGCCTGCGCATTTAGCCACATTAATCTAGATCTTGTTAAATTAAATTTATTAATTATTTCTTCTAAAATTGAATTATTAAAAAATGTATTCAGATGATTAAATCTATTTTGATCACCCATATCTCTTCCATTCGAACTTAACCATGGATCGCTTCCTGGCTCATATTGAATACTAGTTTGTTTTCCCTTGCCAATATTTTCTTTCCATATAATCGATTTTTCAATAGAAAAGTAATAATCTCTTATTGATTTATAATCGATTGTGTCTAACATTTTTATCATAAAAATTTTATCTTTTTAACTTGTATATCAGATTGGCAACTACAAAAAGTTTGCTCACATATAATAGGACTAGTTGGTAAGTAAAAATTTGAATGTATATTTCCTAATAATCTTCTTTGTCTACATCTAGTATCATGAATATCGCCGTTATATTCTATACTTAGATGGTACATTCCTGCATAACAATGCCAACTCTTAAAATTATTTAGTTTTTTTAAAATTAGCTCAGAACTGTTTGTCTCGTAAATTAATTCTTTATTTTGATCAAAAATTTTAATAGTCTTTTCTTTTCTAGATAGATTTTCATTAGTTAACCAATCCACTTGGTCCTTGGTATAAGTTGATATTATATTAGTTGATAAAAATCCAAAATTTTCAAGTATGGGTTTTGGAATAACTGGGATTTGTAGTTCATTTAGTTTATTGTAAATATCGACACAATAATCCCATTTCTTTGGATTCATTACTAAAAATACTTTTCCGTATATTTTGTTTTTCTTATAAACTAATTCACTAACTTCAAAAAATCTATCTGGAATAGTAAATTCAGAATGAAAAGATAAAGTTGCAGCACTTAAATTTGGCGAAATTCTTTCCCAAAAATTTAAAGGTCTAGCAGCATTACTAACAACGGCTATCTTGATATTATCAGGCTTATTTTCAATAATACTTTCAAAATTAGGATGATATGTGGGTTCGCCGCCCATAAACGTCACTATGGTATTCTTTGGCAATAAGTTGAATACTTTAAGGATAACATCAATTTGATGGTATTTTATTGATCCGTTGTGAAACTCTTCCGGGCAATAACTACAAGAATATGGGCAAAAATTTCCTAAATCCCAAGTTACTATAAGTTGTTTGTAACCTTCAATGTAAGCTGCTTCATTTAATGTGCTTATGTCATTGATCATTGTATGTAATTATTTCAACCCGAGCTCTTTTCTAATCTTAGTTGCAGATATATCATGCACAGCATTATCAAAAGTTTCTTGCTCGATTTTATATCCAACATCTCTGCCATAAGTAATATTAACAATATTAGGAACAGTCATTATTTCATATTGACCTTGATAAAGCGGATCTAAATCTCTACGAATATATTCACGAACTTGTTCAATAGTAAAAGGATTAGATCCTTGCCATCCCTGACAATCACGGATTTGAATAACTACCTGTCCAGTTTTAGCAATAGCACGTTCGAATAATGCACGATGTCCAGCATGCCAAGGTTGCCAACGTCCTAACATCTGTACCGTTTCTTTCTGCCAGTTGAATATAGGGCGGCGACGATTATATAGTATATGATCACCAATAAATTCTGCCCACTTCTCAGCGTTTTGTTCGGTGATACGGAAATCATATACATCGGGAGGAATAAACGCTCGATTAGTATCCTCGTATCGACCAGCACTAATAGTATCCATCCAAATAGTCCAATCTGCTTTGAAGTTATTTCTCATTTCAGGCAATGGAGCAACAAAATCACAGATAACATAATCGCCAGTTGATTCCATGGCAAATTTAGCCATACGGATACTCTGTCTAATTCGACCCTCTCGACTAAAATCCCAGTCATTGTATTTTTGTCGAATATCATCAGCATTAAACCAATTTATTGTAGAACGATAATGTGTCGGGGGTATTTCCATTCCAATCATACGCTCGTAAGGTATAGTATTAATGTTGCTGTTTTCTTCTAGATGGGTTTTTAATGCTCGAGCTAGAAATGTTTTTCCCGAACCAGGCAATCCCATTATTAAAATTTTTTGTGGCATATTTTTATTTTCCTTCTAACATATCTTCGATTTTATTGATTAAATCTATATAATTTGCAGGTTTTGGCGTTTTTATTTCTTGGCTATTCAGATCTGTCATGTCTTCATAAAAAAATGTATTATCACATACTAAAGGATTAATGTAATTAATATAAGATTTTACACTTTTTATAGTTTTTTTAATTGCAGATTCATCGATATTAATAGGTCCTTGAATTTTACTTTGCCATTTATCAAAGTTTTCTTTATGATAACACCAAATATTTCTGTTCGTTGCAACATAATGACTTGCTACTTGCTCAACTAACGATTTTCTTTTTAATTTAATTAAATGATATGCGTTAGTATAAATCTTTATTTTAAACCAAATTGGATATCTTACCAAAGAATTAATTAATACTTTTAAAATAAAATCATTATTATTTTTTGCATAATTTAGAAAATCAGATAATTCTTCAGGAATATTATCTGGTTCTTTCCATACCTTTAATTTAGGGTATTTTGATGCTAAATGATCTGTAAAAGCAGTGCTGCCAGTTCTTGGGGTAGCAATAATTATGATAGGAAATTTGGTTATTTCAAAATCTATCATATTTTTAAAGTGGTAACTTATTTTTACTTATTTTACGTAAGGTATCTTTACGAACTAAACACTCCCTACGATTAGCCTCTCGCAATACTCGTAGGTATTCGATGCCGTCAATCATTCTAACATCATCGGGGTTGGGACAAATGAATTTTTCTTTGTTTACAACATTTTCAAAGTATGTATTTTTCATTATTATCTCCTTATTCTAATTAAATTTGTTGGATATTAAAACTTAAAACTATTCGTTCTTCTGAAAGATTGTTGCCAGACCCACTATGAGTTAGCCAACTAGGGAAAAGTAACAATGAACCAAGTTCTGGAAAAATTGTGTGTGTTTTTAAATAATAGAATGTAATTCCGCTACTATTTTTATCTAGTTTTATATACAATACTCCAGATAAATTACAATCTATGTGTCTATGAGGATGTAGCTTTGAATTTTTCGTTTGCTTGTTCAACCATATGTTCGAAATTCTACCAGAAAATTCTATATGTTCAAATAATCTATTTTGAAAATTTAAATGTAAGTTTAATTCTTCTAAAAATTTATTAAATTCTCTATTTTTAAAATAATAAAAACTAGATTTTGAATCATTTGTAAGAGCATCGTGATCTTGAAAATAAGAGTCTTTGTGACAATCAAGCACCTTCAAACATTCATCATTACTTAAAAAATTAGAAACCTTTTTTACAAAAGGAATCTCTTTTAAAGAGTTATTAAAATTCATTTGTATATTTATTGGAAGTACGGGTGGGATTCGAACCCACGGGGTTACAGTTTTGCAGACTGTTGCGTTGGGCCACTCCGCCACCGTACTATAAAATGGGCAGGGGTATAGGGACTCGAACCCCAACGAACGGAATCAAAATCCGGTATGCTACCATTACATTATACCCCAATTGACTGGTGGGTCTACCCGGACTCGAACCGGGAACTCTCAGATTAAAAGTCTGATACTCTGACCAATTGAGTTATAGACCCTTAAAACTTGGTGCCTCAGCCTGGATTCGAACCAGGCACCCCCGCCTTATCAAGACGGTGCTCTAACCTAATGAGCTACTGAGGCAATTGGCGGTCCGTACGGGACTCGAACCCGTGATTTCTTACGTGAC
>Ga0214921_10005779_pt1 | contig 17294 bp, 8 predicted proteins | sample LL1505_MetaG_FD_177992 | JGI IMG/M metagenome (GOLD analysis project Ga0214921, IMG submission 177992) | Freshwater microbial communities from Lake Lanier, Atlanta, Georgia, United States - LL-1505 | ecosystem: Environmental > Aquatic > Freshwater > Lake | place: USA: Georgia | collected 2015-05-28
AGCTGTATTGAGTGCCTTGAAGCCCGATGGTGCGGTGTAGGCAAAGGCGCGTTGGCCGAAGTTGCAAGCCCAGGCTGCGCTACTGCCATAACCACTAACGGCAGGAACGTAGACTTCGCCAGCCGTTATGGATTCATAAGTTGTGCCAGAAGTAACTGCATTGGCACCATTTTTGTAGAAAGTAACACGACTATTGTCTAAGTCAATGGCAACGCCAATAACGTCACCAGTTGTATAGGTGCTGTAGGTACGCCCGCCGCCCCCACCGTTGACACCGCCACCGCCGTAATAGCCAACCGTCCCAGTTTCGGCTCCAACATATGTAGCCATGTCGGTTGATTTTGAGAAAGCAACACCAACAGCAGGCCACTGTCCACCAAGTGTGGTTAATGTTGCTTCAAAATACCACTTGCTTGAGCTAACTCCAACAGTACCAACTGCTCTGCTATGAACGCTAGAACCGGCATGTGAACTTTCTAGATTCCCGTTGGAAAGTGTGACGTTAGAACCCTTATTTAAAGCGTTGAGTACTGCATAGTTGCCTCTCACCTCGCCGCCCACGCCGGTATCTGTTTGCGACCCGTTAGTGGGGGAGTCTACGAGGCTGTCGTTGCCTGCACCAGCGGTGACGGATAAGTTATTAGTTGTCCATGTATTCCCATTGCCGCTGCTATCAGTGCCCAGCGCAGCGGTAGTGGAGTTATCGTTAAATCTTAAATAAAAACCATTGGTGCCATAACTGCCGCCGCTAAATGCTTTAGGTATCCACTGCCCGGTGGTTGCGTCAGTCTCCGCAAATGATGCCGGGGTAAGTGCTTGACCGTCGATGAAGTGGATGTTGGCAAGGTACGCATCTAGATTAAAACTTGTGTCGCCAGACAATGAGCCAATCCGATGGTCAACTGCTGCGTTGACTTTTGATTGATAATCCTGCGTTGGATAGTTTGCCGTGCTCAACGTTTGCTGTGTTCCGTTGACATAGACCTTGACCCTGTTGGACGCTGTGCCTTGAGTTGTGTCAACAGCAACAACAAGATGCAACCACGCAGAGTTATCTCTAAATACTGCGCTGGTTACGACCTGCCACTGGTACGCGCTGGAATTGTAATCAAAAACACTAATTGCATTACTATTAAACTCAATCGTACTGTTGTTGCTTGTTGTGTCTGCATTAAAAATAAATTGCCGTGAAGTTGTGTTATTTACTTTCTTCACCCACCCGCTCCAGGTCCAGGTCTTGCGGTTGCCAGCAGATGCAGGCGTACGGTTTAAATATGCACTATCCGCAGAATTGAAGCGGAGGGATCTACTCACTTGGAGTCCGCCAGCAGCGGCAGCAGATGCCAGCAGTAAAGGATTAACAGAACCTGGAACAATCATGAGACGGTGTTGGTAAGCAGTTGGGCGGTAATGCGGCTAGAAGATTCAACGTAATAAGCAATCACGTTTACGCTGCTAAGCGTGGTACTCACGCTGGGCGCACCACCTTGGAACTTCCAGTTGCCTCCATAGGCAACGGTGGCCGCAGTGCCGCTGTTTTGAGTGATTGTCACAACACCAGACTGACCAGCAGTTTGATTGCTTGGATTAGCAAGCGTTACCGTCCCACCTGCGGGCAAGCTGAGGCTGAAATTATTGGCAGTGGCAAGATCAATTGTCACCGTGCCGCTAACCGATCCAAGCGCCGAAACGGTGCCCCGCTGGGCAACGGTGAACGACTGCACTACGCCAAGGCCAGCCAGGGTGGTGGTGGCGTCCGGCAGCGTAACGGTACGGTCTGCGGTTGGCTCGCAGGCAAACGTCAGCTCAAACGCATCGGCGGTGGTGCCTTCCAGCGTCAACGCACCACCCACGTAAACGGTGCCGTCAAATGTTGCGGCGCCTGTTACGTCCAAGGTGCCTGGTACATCTACGTTGTCAGTCCATTCCACGCCGGTGCCAGCAGCGTCGGTCTGCAGCAGTTGGCGGGCAGTGCCATCAGCTAATTTGCTAACTGCAATCTCGGCGCTAGCGCTGATGTCGCCATCGACAATCACGTTGGATGCAATCGCCGCCACGCCTGCGTTGGTGATCGTTACATCGCCACTCATCGCAACGCTAGTGGCGACGTTGCTGCCATTGCCAACCAGGATGTTGCCGCTGGTTAGTGTGGCGAGCTTGCTGTAGGCAATCCCAGCGCTGGCATTGATGTCAGCATTGACAATCGAGGCATTGCCGCTGACGATGACAGTACCAGTCTCATTGGGCAGTGTGATTGTCCGATCAGCCGTAGGATCAACAACCGCCAGCGTGGTCTCAAATGCGTTTGCCGTCGAGCCTTCAAAGCTCAAACTGCCAGCAGTGCCAATCTCTAAGTTGCCTGTTACCGTGCCACCAGCAAGGCCTAGCTTTTCGTTGTTTACTTCCTCGATTGCGGCCTGAACGTTATTCGCAGCGATTGTGCCTTCTGGCGTAAATGCAACTTGCGATGCACTAACGCTGGTGAATGTCTGCGACACATCGACTTCTGTCCATTCGATACCAGTCGATAGCACGATGTCAGGTGGTGCTAGCGCAACATTGGGCGCATTGCCGCTAGTAATGGTGCCGCTTTCGCTTACAACTAGGTAGTAGCGATTATTGGCAGTAGCAGCCGCAGGCAATGGCGAGCCTTCCACCAAGCCAATGGCAGTGCCTTCTGCTGTAACTGACGCAACGTGACCGGTGCCGCCGCCTGCTGAGGCGTCGAACGTACCAGCAAAAACAATTTCACCAACTGAAATACCAATCGGCTGGAATACGTTGCCGTCCCAGAGGAATAAGTCGCGGCTTAGCGGATTAAAGAAGAATTGCCCAATTTGATCGGCAGTTGGTTGAGTATCGCCAATCTTGGTAATGGCGTAATTTGCTAGCTTGGCGCCTGTAACAGTGTTGCTAGCAACACGCGCAATATCAATTGAGCCGGTAGTAATCTTGCTGGCATCTAGGTTTGGAATATCTGCCGCAGTCAAACTGGTACCAGCGGTGATGATGCCCTTTGTCGTTACCGTGACTTTCGGGTATGTACCAGCAGTAAGGCCAGCCTGGGTCGCCAGCGAAATGGTGCCGGTACTAACGGCAAAATCACCGCCGACGATCACACCACCCAAGGCGCTGGAGGTGGCGGCAGTAACACTCAGTGCACCGGCGCCATTGACTGAGGTGCCAGTGCCAGGACTGACAGCCCCAGGTACTCCAGTGGTAGCTACAGGCAAATCGCTAGACACCAGTGCAACTATGCCAGTTACATGCCCCTGTGCATCGATGGTCACTCCATTCGTCGTGCCTGATGTGGTGCTATTGCTATGATTCAACACGCCAGCACCAGTAACACTAAGGCCGGTGCCAACGGAAATACCACCAACTGCCACAGTAGTAGCTAATGGAATGTCTGCGGCAGACAATGTAGTGCCGGACGTTACATGGCCTTTGGAATCTACGGTGATTTTGGTATAGACGCCAGATGCGACCGTGCTTGCTGCGTGCTCAAGACTGCCAGTGCTTCCGTTGCGCTGAATCGGGCTGGTAGGTGCCACTAGTCCCAGGAGGCCACCAGTCGCCGTCAGGCCGCTGGCAACGGGAATAGTGCTGGTGTTAAGTTTGGCAATAGTGACAGTTCCATCGGTAAGATTGGTGCCACTAATGCCACTAAGATTAATCTTGGAAACTGGAATTGAGGCATCGCTAATCAGTGTAACCCCTGAACTTATCAATCCTGAAACTGTAATTTTTTTGGTATCGCTTCCTGATATTGAGTATATGGGGAGCAGGTCTACGGCTGCTGGCGTTGTTTCAGAGTTTAATTGATCTATCCGCTGGTTGGCCATTACAGTTCCTCTCCGAGTTCTAGAATGTCACCATCAGCGGTGCTTAACACCAGTCTATCACCACCAGCATTAAGCAGTAGATCTGCCCATGTAGTAGTTTGGACCCTCAATTTGATTTCACCTGTCGTTACAAACGTAAATCGGCTTTCGATGATATCGGTTGCAGTACATTTAACTGCTGCATTTGTCATGACGCCATTGATCTCATACCATACCGCATCGTTTTCCGCATTGGTTCCTTCCGCTTGACCTTCGCGCAGTATATAAAGATTGGCCTTAAAATCACTGCCAAATTGTTGGCGCAAAATTAAATTGTGCAAATATACCGCAATCTCAGTGTCACCCGCAGTGGCGTAATCAAAAATACAATCAATAGTGCCAGATCCTGTGATTAATGTACTGTATTGATTTCTAAATTCATCACCCAGTCCAGTCGTGTCAACTGCCTCTCTATCGGTAGATAGCTCGTAACTGACTATCTGCCCCAGCAGTCTGGGCATTGCATTTAAAATTGTACAACTGATTGCAATATCTGATGCTGGTGCGGCAAGTGCGACCCTGCCAGTCGAAGTGCCAGCAATGGCATTTGAGTAGGTGGTATACAAACGCAAGCCACCCAGTTGATCAATATTAACAAACCAATTACCCCTTGTGTAGGTCCATCCTGACACAAAAGATAGCGCAACATTGCTTTTGCTTCTGAATTCAACAAAATCACCAGTCACAAAAGCGCTTGACTGAAAGTCAAAACTAAACATGCCTTTAGCAGCATCCACGCTTGAAACCTTGACTGTTCCCGCAATCGTATCGCCACTATCTCTAATCAGTTCTACGTTGCCAGACTCACCTACATATACTGTCATAAGGTAACTCCATTCAATGGACCAGTAAATTGGAATTGAACTGTAGCTTGCATTACTTCTCCAACTGCACAGCTCAATTCGCCACTTGTGATGATGACACTGCCTTGAATATATTTGCTGCTACTCCAGCCCAGCCTTAACGTAACACCAGATTCGCCAATGGCGCTGGTGCTGATAATTTTCTCCAACAACGGCTTAGGTGCTGGTGCTGTACTGCCTACGTCTTCATAGTAAAAGATCGTGGCGCTGCCACTGAATTGACGCAAACCTGGCACATAAGAGCGGTCGGAATCCGTAAGAACTGTAGTCTCCAGCGTATCAACGCTTGCAGAAAAGCTCCAGCTTGAGACTTTTGCAACCGCTGTGCCATTGTATGTCAGTGTGCCGTCCTTGCCGCTGTAATAAGTCATCAGGAATCAAGCACCCCAACAAACTTAATTGTAACCGACATTCGACCAGGTTTTACACTGGTGAATTGCGGTGGTTCGGCATATTTATATCTCATACCAAATGGTGCTGCGCTATAGCGGTTGGATGCACTTGCGCTGGTATTGCCCAAGTGAAATGTAGAATTTCCAGACTTAGCGCCTTCTAGCACTCCAAAGAAGTAAATGGTACCCTTGCATGCCAAATAATGATCATAGATGGCGGCTGCATTTGCTTCTGAGCAGTTGTCGTAAACCAATTCCAAGGTTTGCCCGCTACGGCGGCTGCCATATTGAACTGTAGATTGAATGCCAGATTGCGACGAAAATGTTTTGCTAGGAAAGTCGCCAGGAACCATTGACCGGCTGGTAGGCACTAAGCTAGGAAAATCTGGCCCCTGGGGCGAACTCATGACTGCACCTCAATTGTAAATTTCCTATCGTCTAGGTCCAGATAAGAAATAGCGCCTGCTGCATTGGTGCCAACATGACTAGCTCCAATTTCGAGAAGGCCATCTTCATCATAGCTGATGGATTCGGCTTTGTATAATCGTGGAAACTGATCAGAAGGATCGTAAACGGTAAAGACTGCTCCAGAAAACTTAGGATCAGTGACGATTCCATTGTTATCAACTTGCATTGATGCTGACTCAACAGTAGCCTGCCCAGGCCGCCACCAATATACATTCACAGTCTGCCCATTCAGACTGGTACTCGTGACCACTCTGCCTGAATCTAAAATGTAACCATTTTCAAATGATGTAACATGTCGCGCCACGCTGGACAACTTAAAATAAGCGCCTGGTTCAAGGGCAATGGATTCCGGCAATGTTTTAAAAGTAATAGTATGCGTGGTATTCGCTCTCACTTGAATGAGCAATTTTGCAAATGTTTTGGCATGCTCTAAGTTGGTGCAAAATCCAGTGAAATCGATAGCCTCGACTGGTGCCGCTTCCGTTGAACTAAGCAGCCGTACTAGTACACTGCGGGTTTCAGCAAAGCCATTTTCTATCTCCTGCCGATAATTAACCACCACCTGAGGCGCAATGCGCTGCTCGGTAGAGTACCAAGTAACTTCCAAGCTGTCCTCAATGATATTGCCATCAGTGAACAGTGCGCTTACTTTTGGTATTCGATTATAGTCAATAGCATATCCATTGCTTGATCCGGGATCAATGGGATAAGCAGGTGCAAGTGATATTTTTCCACCTTTTACTATAAAATCAAGCATGAAATATGGAGCATGCTGATAGGCCCATTCTCTAACATTAGACTGGCTGGTTATCGCCCCATCAAAAAACCATTTATTTGCTTGGCATGCACGAGCGGCATCCCTAAATCCATCCCAATCAATCATTGATTCCGGCACCAGTGCGCCGGAACCATAGACGGTAGAGCGCAACAGATTTCGCAAGATCTCAGGGAATAAGTGACTGGCACCTGTGACACCTAAGTTTGTTGGCGAATTAACTGCATTGCCACCACTATCAATCATCAGCGGAATAATCTGTCCAGTCTTAGCGTAGTAGCTAAAGTTGCTAAAACTGCTCCAATCCTTGCCGCTGCGTAGTTGCATGGCACTTAAGGCCAAATTTTCGTAAAGCGGGGCAGTCAGATTTTTACGTTGTTCGTTTACGTATACAATTTGGTGTTCAGGACTGTTTTCATGGCTTCCCTCTTCTTCGCCAAACAAATACACATCAGACACTGCATCCCATATTGATACCTTGGCTGTGTTCGCGGATTGTGCTGCCTTACTTTCAAGGCCAAGAATCATGATTGCTGGCAAGCTAGTGCCATTTACAGTGAACGTGCTGCGATATGTATAGTTGCTGCCAGGATTCACGATGTCCAGCTTTGTTATTGTCGTAACAGTTGTGTTCAGTTGTACTCCTACTCTTGTAACTGAAGACGACCAGCCAGGAGGTATTTCTATAAAAAATTGGTCTCCATTATCCACTTGACCATTGAAGCCATCGACACGAGTGGTTTCATTGACCTGCAGTTCGCTAATCCATCCATACGCACAATTACCGTAGCCAGCGGCAATCATGTCAGTATTGTAAACTGGATCATTAACAGCAACGCTATATAGTTCAATTGGTACTATTATGTTGCCACGATTACCATTGTAAAGTGTCAAAATAGTGCCTGTTGTTTGACCTGCACTCGTTGGCAATGGTACTCCTTGAACACCCTGATGCAACCATCGCTGCCGCCAGCCAGTGGTGATTGTAGTCGCCGACATTGCGCCAAACAGTTCTTCGTGTCTCACTCTTACAGTGAGCCCCGAGCCCCCTCCACCTGAAGTGGCATAAACGCCTTCTGCCGGTGGACTGCTAGTAGCCAATGAGTTTGGCTGAATGGATGTGACTGCTGCATTGGATGCCGGTATGGCCAATCTGTCGCCATAAAACATAACAGAATTTGTAGCTTCTTCCCAGTCAACAGTAACTTCAGGGGTGCCAACATAGCTAATGCTGGCATTGCCATTGGGCGATCTAAATGTTTGCAAACTGCCGCCACTGGCGTCCAAGATGCGTGCCTGTCGATGCTTTAAAATATATTCACCACCCGATAATGGCACAAAACGTACTTCATACATATCGCTGCCTTGATAAAAAGCCAAACGAATAAAATTAAATTGCGCGACTGGCGCCATCCCCTTTATACCAAATGGCTTGTCATATGCCCTTTGCCATGATTCCGAGCCAACCGACTTGCGATATTCAACGTAGAAAAATGAATAGCGAATACCATAGTCAGAGTATGTACCATATGTTACATTACCACCACCTGCTTCAATCGCATCAGCAAGTGACTCCGCTGGAATGCCTGCAAAATTTACAATTCCATTGAATTTTTTGTATACAGTTGACTTGATTCCTATCTCTACTTGGTTGACGGCCCTGGTGGTAGCTACATTCGCAATGGCAATCTTTGAAATTGTCAGATCAGTTGTAAAGGCTCCATAGGGGCCGCTAAAGGACGCATAATGGTTAATGCTCCCTAATCCCAAAAGCATCACAATGCCGCGAGAAGTAATTTTAAACCTATAAGTTTTAGAAAATGTCCCGTCATATGGGGCGGTTGTGCTAGCGCTTATGCAAACGCCTTGGGCTGATCCAATTGAATAAGTTTCACCAATGGTAAATGCAGCATCTGCTTGCTCTCCAAGTGTTTTCCGCTTGTTTATGATGTCGGCAACTCCTTGCGACCCACGGGATGGCTCGCTTTTGTCAGCATAAATCGTGTATTCAATTTCATTGCCATCTAGATCAAAGTTGTTCCTATATACACCACCAACTTCGGTAACGTCAATTTTATTAATGCCGCAAAATGTTCCATAATAACTTTGAATCTTAAAGCGCTCTGCCTCTGCTAGTCCGAACGCTTCATATTGCTGCGCCGTTGCGTTGCGAGTGTCCCACCGAACCTTGACTCGCTTAAATGGCAACCGCCAGTCCTGACCATTGCGCACTGGCTGGTATGTGCCAAATTCAGTGCTACCAGTTGGAGTGCGAGTGCTGCTAAAAAGAGCTTGTACACCTTCATTGGCATATTCCGCTAAAATTAAATCATTGTTAGATCTTGGCAACAGCGTTCCGCCAATCTTTGTGCTGTCATTAATTCTGTTGCTTGCGTCTCCACTGCGATAGTAAATACAAAATTTAGGAGCTTGGTAATTCTTTAACAATGTATCGCCAATAGCCAGCCCCTCAAGGTCTGGCTTGGCCATTGCCTGGGAATTGAGTGCAAATAATGCTACCAATTCCTGACCATCGCCCTGGCTTAATAATTGACTCCATAGCAGTTTTGTCTCCGCACGAACGCCGCCATACCAAACACTACCAATCTGCTCCCGCTTAGCAAAGACCAACGGTGCAATTTCCCCAAGCCGTGCGACTGGCTGAACCGAAGTAAAACCATCAACATTTGTAAACTTGCGATCATTAGATACATTGGCACCTTCAAAACTTTCTGCGCTACCACCACTAGGGTCATCAGACCTAGGGATCTTAGGCTTGGGCGCCATTGCCGATGCAGCGTAGCTAAGACCTGCTCCTACAATGGTCATTGCCAATGGTACCAATGGCACGCATACCACATGCGGAATATGGTCATACGCTGCACTGCGTTCAGGCCGTATATTGGCTACTTCACTTACATACCATGCATATTCCTCTGGACTCATGCCCAGGGAATCCATCAATTGCTTTTCCCAGGGCAGTACAGCACCTCTGAATTGACGGACGGGGACCATATCACCCGACTGGTTTGAGTGCTGCAATGAAGCCATCCGCCTTCAAAATAAGCCGCCATTGCATAACCCGTTACCACGCGAACTAGCGCAATGGTTGTGGCTGCTGCTGTGGTGGTTTGATGTCCCCATAATTCTAGCTGTTCTGTAAAAATTGAAATGTCACCAGACTTGAGTCGTCGATACCATTGCCTTGTTGGTGTTGGCGTATCAATGCCATGCCATGCCAACACAAATCGGCACAGATTCACGCAGTCGGTTGCGCCATGCTTAATTGGATTGGCACCAAGACGGTACGGGAGCCCTATAAGATCAATCGGACCTGATATTGCCTGTTGATGGCAACGCCCCAACACGCTTCGCTGTGAATCGTAAATTTGGTACCCTGGATTCAATTGCATCGAGAGGACTGCTTAACTCAATTTGTGTCTGCTGTGTATTGTAATTCAAGCCAGTACATAGCCATGATTCTTGCCCCCGTGGTGGAGTGATTGGTGCATACGCTTGGTCTAACTGATAAGTACGCACTTCGGCCACCCAGTTATTGTTAACTGCATCACGCGCCCAGGCCAATGTCAACTGATTTGTCGGCAGTGTTAACTGGCTCGATATATTGTCACCATTGCGTGTTTTTTGTGCGCCTTGATAAATAAATGGCAATAAATTCCAATCGATTCCGTCGAAACGCACCGCATTGTCGTTAAAAAAATTTTGCCAATAACTGTAGCCACCGGTATGACGTGTGAATGTCAGAAAATTACCAATTACAACGACTGCCATTAGACTCCTACTTGCCTGCGGAATGCAGGTGATGTTCTCATTTTAGTGGCCACTTGCTGGGCTCCAGCCTTGGCTCCGGCAGCAGTGGCGCGTTTCTCGGTTGCAGCCATGGCAGCCACCAACTGATCCTTGCTCACCCAGTCCTGACCCATGAATTGTGTGGTTTCAAAGTTCATGGATAGTATAGGGATGCCTCCAGCGGCGGCTGGAAGACCTTCCATTGCGGATGGAGCGCTACTGCTGCCTTGGCGTTGATAACGTGCCATGGCGGCGGCTGTAGTGTCCGCCGGGATGACGGTGCCAGCAGTACGAGGCACGAATAGCTCAGGCCCTTGCTCGCCTACAAGGGAGGGTACGCCGATTGGCGGGATGCCACCTTCTGCAAAGCCAGCCACTCCAAAGCCACCACCCGAGAAAGATCCAAAGGAATCAGAGAACGATGGCAGGCTAGTGGTGGGACTCATTGCGCCGCCAAGGCTACCCACTGCACCACCAGTGCCGCTACCTGCTCCACCAAGACCAAACCCTCCACCAGCACCTCCGCCTAAAGCACCAAGTCCAGCACCAAGCAGGCTCTGTACAAGCCCAATAATCTGCATTTCCATCCATTTTGCTATCATCTTGGCCGCCATGTCCATGAACGCTTCGCCTACGCTTTTGAAAAAGCTGGACAGCGCTTGTTGTGCAGTCATGGAACCACTGATGACGCCTTGGAATGCAGTGCCAAAGGCCCCGGAAATAGTGCTGGCAACATTTGTGGCCACTGCTCCTAAATTAGTCATTTCTGCGTATTGCTTTTGGAGTTCGGCAGCAGTGTTGGCCAATATTGCCTGTGGAGTCTTCTGTGCTGCAACCAATTCAGCAGTTCTTGCTAGTTGAACATTAAACGCCTCCTGTTTGCTTGGCAGACTTGCCATTTCTTGATTGAGCGCAGCAATTTTTTCAACAAGGTACCCCATGTAAATGGATTCGTCTTCAGTTAATGTTTTCTTGTCTTGCAATTGTTTTAATGCTGTTTTAGAAGAGATCATTTCTTTCGTTGCAGACGCTTGCGCTGCTGCGCTTTCCTTGGCATTCTTTGTTTTTTGTACTTCCATATCAATCACTTCCCTAGATACGCCTTTCAATTCAAGTTTGTTGCGTAGTTCTAGCAAGTCATTTTCAAGTTGCTGCTCCTTGACTGGAAAAATTGTATCTATGTTTTGCCTAATTGTAGTGACAGTTTGTTCAATGGCAAGTTTATTTGCATAGCGAATTGCCAGTAGTTTCTTCTCTTCTCCTTGCTGCATTCCTAGCATTTCCACTGCCAATTGACCACTCGTCTTGTCTTCACGACGCCCCATGGCATATTCGCCAGACCTTGTCTTAAGGCCCACTTGAGATCGAGGAGTTGTTACGTTACCTGTCTCCATGAGTTGCGATAAACCTGGAGTTACTTTTATTTTTCCACCTGGCGTAGGGATATGTAAGTGAATATTGCCTCCGCCTTTGCCTGCTCCATGTCCATAGGGATCTCTTGTTGGTCCATACAATTGACCGCCAAATGCACCAGTAGCGGCTAATTTTGCCTCCATTGCTTTTGTTTTCCGCAAAGCTTCCGCATTGCTACCTCCAAGAATCCCCATATCCATTGCGTTTAGCATGTGATTGGGTGTAGAGTGACCAGCATTGGTGAAATCGCCTGTAGTACGCCCAAAGCCTTGCGTGGCCATCCAGTCCCTAAACACACTTTTGTCTATCACCTGGCCAGCCTTAGGCGCTTTGCCGCCACCCATGCCACCACCGCCGCTGGCTGCCGCTACCTTTATGCTGGCCGTCCTAAAATCTTGGACAGCTTTTTGAGCGTCAATTTCAGCTTTTCTTATGCTTTCAATGCGGCGGCTTTCAATTGCTTTCAAATCTTGTTGGAACTTTTTCTGACGAGCTTCGATGGAATCAAGCCCTGACATCTCGCGATTAAATGAATCCTCCTGCAATGCCTTAAGATGATCGTAATGAGCATCACTCATTGCAAGTTTATGGGCAAAAGTACTGTCGTCGAGAGCTGTTTGACGATTTGCTGCATCTATGGCAAGTTGTTGCTCCCTTCCCGCAAGTTTGTCTTGCAATTTAGCTAACTTTTCTGCTCTTCTGGCTGCTTCCTTCCGGGCCTTTTCGTCTGCACCTTCCCCTTCTGGTATTAGTCCCTTTTGGGATGCAGAATCCATCTCGGCCTGCCTCCTTCGTGCCTTTGCCATTTGATCGTTGTTTATTTTTTCGTTCTCCTTGAATCTTTCTCTATTCAAATTTATCGCTGCCTTAAGGTTTGCTATGTCACCAGCGCTTATTTGTGTACCACCAGTAAGCAGTGAACCTTGCCCTGCTCGTTTTATTAAATCAGCAGTTTCCTTGTCTACATTGAAGAAGCTTTTCCCTGCTCTTCCTTTTTCCGCTCTATCAATACCCTGCATTATTTTTTCATAGGTATTTGCTTGTGCTACTGCGGCATCGCGAAGACGTTGTATGCCTTGGGTGTTGCCGCTTTCTCCCATTAGCCGAGCTTGATCTCCCAGACTTTTATATCTACCCTCAATTTCATCCTGCACTCCTCGCAAGCGCATCAATTCACTAATCATGATACCCACGGCTACAACAACAGCCCCAACTGCTGTCGTCAACATTGCCGCCCGCACTGTTGCCGCGAACCCAGTCATTGCAGCTCCCGTCATGGCAACACCAGAACTAAGCATCCTTAACTGCAATTGAGTGCCAACTAGCGCTGTATTAGTAGTAGTTGCTGCCAAAGACACTCCAGCAAATACAATGGCCACTCGGGCCAGTCCGGCAATTAGGCCAAGCAATACATTGCCACCAAGCAATACAAATGCTCCATGCAACAACAATGTTGATGCATACATTTGAGCAAGCCAGCCAACTACCGGCGATGCCGCCAGTTGAAGCATCAATTGAACTACAGGCATTACACCTTTAATGACAGTTGCCGCAGCTTGCCCTACCTTGACAAGATTAGCTGCAATTCCTTGGAAGGCAGGAATGAGTGGTTGCATTTGGGCTGCCAACTCAGCGCCACCTTGAGTGACAGCTTGCTGGCCTGTCATTAACTGCTTAAATCCATCAGTTACAACTCTGATACCATTAGTCAATGGAAGCACAAAGGTGTTGGCAAAAATAATTGCGGCTGGCTCAAATGCTTCGTAAAATAAAACAACACTAGTTTGCAATCTATTCATTACACCTTGAAATGTCAATGCAGCGCCAACGGCACCAGGGCCAAACTCCTCTTTCATGGTTGCCCCTACATTGATAAGCAACTGACGCATCGCCTTCCCCTTGAACGCGCCATCCTCCATTGCTTTTCCAAATTCTTGTACATTCATCTTTGCGGATCGAGCAAACAAAGCAAGCGCACCTGGTAAAACGTCTCCAAGTTGTCCCTTGAGTTCTTCGCTCATCACTTGCCCTTTACTGGCCATCTGGGCAAAAGCATACATAACGCGATCAACCTTGTCAGCACTCATGCCAAAGGTGGCCGCACCCATGGAAATACCTTCAAACAATCCACGAATTTCTGCGCCAGAAAAACCAGCGGGTTTCATCGATGCATATAATTTAGCAAAACCTTCCCTTGCAGATTGAAGCGGAATATTGTATTGATCCACCAGTGAAACAATAAATTTAGTTGACGTGCCAAATTCTGTCGCTGACGGAGTTATTGCTTTGAGAGTATTTCTAAAGCTTTGCAATTGGCTTACGGCTTGCCCTACTTGGGCGGGAAAATCTGTCGCGAATGCTAATGCTTTGTAGGCAGTGCCAAATAATAACACTTGCTTGGCTGCCATGCCAAATTCAACCCCAAGGCCTTCCACTGCACCAGCACCAGGAAGTTGGGGCCTATTGAATTGCATGCCACCAAGAAAACCACCACCTCTGCCACCACCTCCACCACTGGGAGGAATGCTGCCTGGCCCACCGCCGCCGCCTGCAGAGGATGAGGCTGGTGTGGACGGTGCAGTGGCAGATCCTGGGGCGTAGCTAATCCCCGCAGCATTTCTGCGACGGGTTACATCCATCAAATCGAACTCCATGGCCATTTCTTTACGCACTTGAAGTATCATCCTTCGATTGTCGCCAAAAGAAGAAATACCCACAGCTCTCTTTGATTCCCTAGCAACTGATCTAGCAACTTGTATAGCGCGCTCTCCCAATGAATTGAGAGCATCTTTGAGAGTGGAAAACTTCCCAGTAGCACTTGAAGCTTGTGTAGCGGAATTCTGCAATGCTGACGTAATGCCACCAAATTGAGTTGAACCACCAGCCATTGGTGACAATCGCTGCTGAGCGATTCCAGTCAATCCACTGGCTCCAACTGATGCCTGACCATAAGTGCCTGAAAGGCCTAGTGTACGACGAGCTTTCCCAAGCAAATAAGAGCCCCTTTCGCTAAGACTTTCCTCTCCTGCCTTGGATATTGATGGACTTTTGATTGCTGGCAGCCCGGCAAACATACTGCGAAGCCTTCCTTGATAGCTTGTCTGTCCAGCCATTGGCAGTAATTTTTGGGCTGGTATTGCTGCTATTGCTTTTGTAATACTCGCCCCAATGGCTTTACCAGCTTGCCCCACCCAGGGATCTTCTACCTTGGGGCCTAACGCACTTGATCGTAAGCGCGGCTCAAATCCAGATTGCCCATGCATGCCACGGCTTCCAGCCGCCCAAGGCTGTGTACTCCCTTCTGACAAAGGTCCAATGGGCGCAGAATACCCTTGATTTTTTCCTCCAATCCGATAATCTTTCATCAATGCTGCCACGCGAGATTGTACTCTCATCTCGCCACTAGGCAGAGCTAGCCTGCCGGGTTGGCCATATTCCCCTGCATTCCTTTCCGCTGAACGCACATAAGCCTGCGCTATGCGAGCCTGTACTTTGGCCTGCCTGGCGATGCTGCCCGTCGTCATTCCAGCCGGAGGCAATGCAGGCCTCAGTGGACCAGCCCATTGCGTATATTTCAATGCATTTGCAACTGGTGGTAATGCACGGAATCTTGATGGTGTAGCTGGCCAGGCTCCCCCCATATAAGGGGAATAGCCTCCACCGGCCTTTGGTGTCCAGGGTTCCCGACTGTTCAATGGCAGTGGGCCTGCTGGGCTGAGATAAGCTTTGCCTCCTCTAGGCGCAGCAGACATGGCACCAGCCCCTGCTCGACCGGTAATGTTTTCTACTTTGGCAAGTTCAATGCGCAATGCACTAACAAAATCACGAACCTGAGCAAGTGCTTTTCCTTTGAATGTTTTAAAGCGATCAGTAAAGCCAATCTCCAAGCCTTCAACCAGGAAACTGCCAAGTTGCTTAAATATTTTCGATGGAGAAGCAATACCAGTACTTTCCTTGAAGCCATCAATTAAATTCTTGGCTCCACTGCGTCCATTTTCTTTCAGCTTGGGATCCAAGCCTTGTGCAATCCCTTTTGAAATGTCGCTGGTTAGTTGAGGGATGCCACTAAGAATGGCGGCCTTAAGCTTGGCCACTTCTCCTTCGCCAGCATCTGCCATTCCAATGCCAGCTTTTCTCATAGCTGCATGCAGTTCGACTAATGGCCCCTTTATCAGGCGATTTACAAATGCACTAAATTTTGCCTCATCAACAGCAATTTCCATTGCGGCAGGTTTGGCCTGCTGCACCACTTTAGTTTGTGCTTTTAATTTTTCTTTGACGTCTGCAGCAAATGCATTGACATCCGCCTTGGTAATAGAGCTGACAATCGTTGCAGGCACACGGAGCTTGCCATTTACCAATGCGTCAGAGGATCTGACAGAACGATTCAAAGAAGCAACTACTTTCCTCAGTTCCGCCTTTGTGACGCCTGCAGTTCCAACGCTTACTGGAATCTCAACTTTCTTGGTTTCTGCAAGGGTCTTAAGCCTTTCTTGAATTTTTCCGAGTTGACTTTCTGTTAGTCCACCAGCAATATTAAGCTCTACTTTAAATTTTTTCTTTCCAAGTGCAGTGGTTAAATTTGCTAGTTCTTTATTTAATGCATCCCTGCTGATCTTGACATTGATGGGTAAGCTGTATCCTGCAGAAGCTGCTCCCAACCCCGCCAACGACTGCCTAAATGCAGTCAGGTCAAGTCCTACCTTCAGTAAAAGCTGGGCGTCTTGACCGGCCATTTTACACTATCATCATTGTTTTCATTCTACAGCTCCTAGTCTTGATTGCGACCACTGAAGTTTTTTAATTCATCAGCAAGTAGCGCAATAATCCTGCCATCTAACCGCCTTGTCTTCATCAAACGCTGCAGCACGATCAAGCTTGCGTCCGTTGCGCCATCTTCTTTCTTAAGGGCACTGGAGCTAAAAGGCAAGAAATCTTCTGGCTTCACTCTACTCTTTTTGCCCGCCATCATCCCTGCCGCCATTGTCCCAAATTTAGCAATGGCAACACTTTGTATATTGTATTTTATGATGTCATGTTTTTCAAGATATTTCAGAGCAGCCTTCACATCCTCTACTGGCTGTTTACCAAAATTCCGAGAATGCCACCTATCGTCTCTATAATCAGAAGCTGAAAGGCGAAAATAAATGGCATTCCAGTCGGTAAGGTTCTTCAGGAATTTCCTGGCTTGATCTTCTAGTCGTTCTGCGACTGAGCTGAAGGCTTCTTCTGCGCTTTTTTTGTGGATTCAACAGCCTCCTTCATTTCTGATTCTTGTTCAGCGGAAATGAATTCAACAACTTTTGCAATAATGCGACGTGGCAATGTCTTTGTGTCTTCAATTTCCCAGTCAGTCAAGTCTTCCCAGGTTTCATCAATCAGACCTTGCCCTCGCGACCGAATGAATGCAGTGGCCATTCGAGCATTAGTGGCTTCCACAGAAGTGCCACTATTAATCATTGCAAGTGTTTCTTCCGTGAAATCTGCAAGCAGTTCTGTTTCAGTAATAGACCCGCCACCTTGAAGCAACGCAAAAGCTTCGTCCAATGGAATGCCTTTGTTGGAAGCAATTCGTTTTGCAAGCTGAACAGCACGAATAGTGGCTTGGCTTTGAAGCTTACCAATCTCCTCTTGTTCGATAGCTTCTGCTACCAACCAACCGCCATATTTCTTAAGGCGTAATTCTGGT
>Ga0214921_10005780_pt1 | contig 17291 bp, 12 predicted proteins | sample LL1505_MetaG_FD_177992 | JGI IMG/M metagenome (GOLD analysis project Ga0214921, IMG submission 177992) | Freshwater microbial communities from Lake Lanier, Atlanta, Georgia, United States - LL-1505 | ecosystem: Environmental > Aquatic > Freshwater > Lake | place: USA: Georgia | collected...
TAGTTTTATCAGAACAGGTTGATTTAGTATATTTATAACCAAATACTTCTTTTAATTTTTCAATTTGGTCAGATGACAATTGTTCTTGATATTTAATATCAAAATGAATTTCAATATCTGATTTAGTTAAATTGCCTGTATCATCAGAGACATTCAAACCTTTTCCTTTTAGTATATATACATTATTTGGATTAATAAATTTATCATGTTGAATCGTAATCCCTTTTCCAGAATATGGCAAAGTAAATTCAAAACCACATAAACTTTGAGCAACACTAATTTTTTGAGTTGTTACTAAGTTATAATTAGATTTATTAATTTTATAAGTTTTATCAGGTTTAATATTTAGCATAATAACTAAATCACCTGTTTGATCATCATATTTTTTTCCTTTTCCTTCAAAAACAATCGGTTTATTTACTGGTTTAGTCGAGTCAAATTCGAGTGTAATATCAAAATTTTCAGTATATTGTTTACGTTGTACGGAATTAATAACTTCTCTTTGTAAATTTAATTTTTTTTTAAATCCATTCTCATTTAGAATTTCTGATATACTAATACCAATTTGTATTACTTCTCTTAAACGTTGCTTCATCATCATTTCTTGCATCATTTCATTATTCATTTTAATTTCATCTTGTTCATCAATAATTCCATATCTATCATATTTTTCTCTTAATTCTGGATTCGTTAAAATTTCTTTGGCTTTTGATAATTGTTTAAATTTTTCATCAGCAGATGGATCATTTTTATTTTTATCAGGATGAACCTTCACAGCTAATTTTCTAAATTTTTTTTCAATAGTTTCGGTAGTTGCATTTTTATCAACACCTAATATTTCGTAGGGATCTAATTTTTTGTTGGTTGAATTTTTATTATTTGTGGCCATTTTATTTAATTAATTGTATGGATAATTAATTAAATAAATGAATAAGTTTTATATTGATTTGAAATTATTCATTTATTGATAAAAATGGATGACTCATAAAATATATGTTTTTTGTATCTGTTAATACGTTGTCTTGTTTTTTTTCATCAATATAATAACTAAAATAGATTCCTAAATTATATTTAATAGTATCAATATATAATGTTGATTCTTTGTATATCTTATTATAATTTTTTAACAATTCAACATCATCATTAGTAAAATCAAAATTAAATGTTGCAACATAATTATAATTTTCTCTATCCATGACAAATTTTGTTTTGTTATCATAAGATATTAATTTAATATTATAATAATTATTAGGAGTAATTTCAGGACTAAAATCAATATCTCTAAGTATCTGAAAAATAGTATTATTAGTTGTGAGAAATGTATTCCCAGAAAAAAATCTCTTTGATTCATTTTCAACCAATAAAGCGAATGTTCTATTACTCATCTCTTTATTTCTTATTAGAAGAAATTATAAATTAGCAGATTAAATTCATATTATTTTTTATTCAAATTTTTATAATTACTTAATAAAATAGTATGATTGATAAATCCGCAAAGAATTTCTTTATAATTCTTTATAATTTATATGATCTTATATAATCATTGACATATTTAAAAAATTCAAGACATTTTGTAGAAATATTAGATTTTCACTAACAGTAGGTGAATGTGGAACAACATCAATTGAACTCGAAACAAAATTAAAAATGTAATTAGATTAGTTCAATGTATTAGACATGACAATGATAAACCAGATCAACCATTAATATGTATGATTAAATGATGCACAAATGATTTATTTGCCAAACCACTAAAATATTATTTTTAAGTAATAAGTACTTTGTCTTATATTTTATATTTATCTCCATAATCCATAATTTCTTTATAATCTTCTATCAAATTAAATCAAATTAAATCAAATCAAATCAAATCAAATCAAATCAAATTAAATCAAATCAAATTAAATCAAATCAAATTAAATCATATTTAATCCACCAATATAATCTGAATAAACATTTTTCATATGAACAAGTTCCATACGTCTCGAATCATGTAATTCAGCTTTTCCAAGAATCCATTTAAATTTATTGCTTGGATCAATATAATTCATCAATTTAGCCGCTCGTTCCTTGTGAAAATCAGAAGTCACGATATATACATCTGAATACTTATCTGCTGTTTGATTATAATAATTAGATGCTCTAATAAAGTTTTGAGCCGTATTTGTTGACTTAGTATCTAAAATATATCCTAGACCATTGATATCAGAGAGTCGTGTTTGAATAAGACGTTGCATAATAGCTGCTTCTGAGTCTGATTCAGGATTACCAAACTTAACGCCACCGGAAAGGAACCAGTCAATATTGGGATTAGAATTTGTATTAGAATTTGTCACACTTACAATATTACGTACGAAGTGCTCGGCAACTTCGATACGATTTAGGAGAATGTCATAGACATTACAGCCTAAGAGTATAATTAAGATAAAGTTCATTTTTATATTAATCGTTGAAAAACTTACGCTAATAAGCAAATAGATAATATACATTTAAAAAATATCAAATTTTTGTTTAATAATAACTTAATAAACAAAACTTAATTGATCCAATTTGATCCAATCCGATCCAACCCAACTTAGATATTACTTGAATTATTTTGAGTTAGATCTGGACATTGTTTTAGATGGTCTTCACACAAAAAGCTAACATCTGACATATAATCGTGTAATTGACCTGTGTGATCTGCATCAGCTGCTGCTTTCCAAAATGCAAATGTTTTTGTGATTATTCCAAATTGTTGCTTCTTGGCACAACGTTCGATATGTTTAGCCATGCCTTCAACATCGCCATTTGAGATTAGAGAACAGATATTGACATTATCTCCTTCTGCATTATTCTCAGCGTTATCTTCTGTATTATCTTCAGTATTATCTTTATTATCTTTAGGTACCGAATCATTATTCATCAATGCCTTTACTTTTTCTTCAGCACTATCTTTTTCAACTTCAGACTTTGGAGAATCAACATCATTGGATAGTTTATTGCTATTTACTGTTGTCATTGAGATTATTTCATCGGCCTCTTCCTTGATTAGATTATTAATTTGAGCACGAAGAAGTTTTTCAGTATTTTCGTATAGCTTAGAACATTCATTATATTGTTTTCTACGAATAATATTGAGAGATCCATGCTCATCACATGCATTAATACCATTCTTAAGAACCATAGAATGAGTTTCATTTTGAATATTTGGTTCAATCATCATACGATATAATTGATGAGGCATTCCTTGCTCAATGCAGTAACAAAAAATAAATTCTAATGATGATTTAGCACCGTAATATAAGCAATCATGAATTGGATTATTACCATTCCAAACACTTTGGAGAATATAATGTAACCACTTCTTTTCAGTTGCAACAACTCTTGCTTTTGCTGCTGCTCTTGTTGCTGCAATTCGTTCTTCATCAGATGTAGAAACAAGTGTATTATCAACTGAATCATCTGCATCGCCATCGCAACAAGCCTTATCAGTTGATCCAGTTTGAGAAGTACGAAGATCATTAATAAATTTACGTCTTACACGCAGATAAGCAGCTGATCCATTCGTTGGAACTTTAGAATTACATCTCTCACTTGGATTACCTGATACGGTTCGGTAAAGTGGGAGATTTTTTAGAATAGTCTTTGCGATTTCAGATGAATCAGACTTAATTAGACGATGAAATAGGATTGCAGTTGTTTGCATACAAATCAATTCAATGAGATCATCTTGAACGTTTAAATTTGCTGAGATCTTATCTTTAAAAAATCCATTTGTTCTCATATAATTATCAAAATATGAAATTGCACATGCCATTGTTCCCTTGTACATATGATCAATTGTTTCAGACTTTTCCAAACCACCCACACGTCGTACCCACTCATATTCAGATTGATAGATTTCATATGGATTTTCAGCGGATCGAACATTATAATATTCTGGCAATTTAAGTGGTGTTTTATTTTCAACAGGTTTAGCACTAAAACTCTTCTTTGTAACTGTTTCATCTTTTGTAGATACAGATCCTGAGCCCGAACCGGATGCCTTAGATTTAAAAAATGTATTTGCTGATTTAGCAGATACACTATTATTAGTATAGGCTCTGTCTGATGTACCTTTGTCTGATGTATCTTTATCTGATGTATCTTTATATGATAATCCTTTGGCAGAAATAGAAGCATAAGTATTTACATTTGGTGTAACTGGGACATCCATGCGTCGCTTAGGCATAGATGATTCAACTTTTGACTCTGATAATGCTGTAGAATCAACAGACTCAGTTTCAGAATGTTTAGAAGCATTTGACCCATCACGATAATTATAGGTATTTTTCTTATAATTTTTATCGTATGATCTTCCAAATTGTTTATTACTATCTTTACCATAATTATTTCTATGACCTGTTTTACGATCATTCTTTTTCTTAGAATGACTAACACTTTCCCATCCATCAGTTGTTTCTGAAGTTGTTTCTGAAGTTATTTCTGAAGCTGGATCTGACAAAGTAGATACTGCTGAGCTAGATTGTTTTGTATTGACATCCGAAGTTTGTCTATCAATATCTGGCTCATCCGGGGTTTCCACTACAGATGTAGCAACAGTAACTAAAGACGCCCATGTCTTTGGTTTGCTGGTTTTAGCTACTTGTTTAGTAGCATCACTATCGGCAACATGCTCAACAGTGGTATTTGTGCTAAGAGATTCGTCTTGGACGAATTCTTCACAATGCTCGTCAGAAGACAGAGCATTATAACGGTTAATAGGATTTAACTTATTAGACGACATTACAGTACTATATTTATAGTCTTTTATATACCAACACTTTAAATCTAGTTAAAAATTCAATTTTTTATATATTTTTTATATATTTTTTATATATTTAATATTAATTAATTAATTAATTAATTAATTAATTTAATAATATCATCCTTTATTTTTTCATAACTAACAGTATCAATAATATTAGATTCTGTTTCAAAGGTAATATAATCTTGATTATTAAGACTTAACAATATTTTTATAACGTCTTCAATAGTATTAACAGAAATATTGTTTATTTTTGTAATAATATCACCACTATTTATATTTTCACTAAATCTAAAAGGACTAGTTGGTAATATATTAACAACAACTATTTTTGGATTAAACCGTTCAATATATGATGCATATTTTCTTATTTTTAGTGATATTTTTGTTTTCATTTCAATTACATTAAAAGTAAGGGGAGTGATAATTAATCCTCCAACATTAATACTTTTAAAATTATCAATAAAAGGGATTATTTTTTTTATACCAAGCATATCATCTGTTGGAAAAATAATTGTTTTAGTCTGAATACTATTGTTTTTAAAACTATAAAAAACTATATTATATTCTATACCTGGAATTAAACTATCAATATAATCAACTAAATCAATCTTATATTGCATATTTGTTTGATTTGGGTCAGTATTAGTATTAGTATTAGTATCTGTGGATTTTATTTCTCCTAAATTTGATACAAATTTATTGTCAAATTTTATAATTAAGTCACCAACTTCAACACCAATTGAAACTAATGGGGATTTTGATGAAACTTTTGTTATTGTATAACCTGAATTAATTTTATCTTTTTCTAGATTAAGTAATTTATTTATCATTTCTAATCTAAAATCAGAAGTATTAGAAAATTTTGCTAAAAAATTACAAGAATTATAAATTTTATTTTGTGATTTTTCACTTGTAAATATTTTTAGGAGTTGTATTGGTATAGCATATCCGACCCCATCTGCATTTATAACTTTAGATGATATAATACCAATAACATAGATATTATCATTAATTTTTTTTAGTAGTGGTCCTCCAGAATTACCAGAATTGATAGCAGAATCAATTTGAATATAACCATCTTGTAAACCACTAATAATACCCTGCGTAACTTTTATCTTATCTCTACCCAAGGGAAATCCTACAACAAAAATTCTATCTTGAATATTTATATTTTCCGATTTTGGTATTTGGATTATAAATTTAGATTTATAATTAATAGTTTCCAATATTGCAAGATCTAATGTAGGACATATACCTTTGATAACTGCTTCATATTTATCATTTGATACAGTTGGAACAGTAAATGAAATAGTTTGTGCGGTATCGACAACATGTGCACAAGTTATTATATAATTTTCAGCAATAAAAAATCCAGTACCAATAGATGATTCTCCAATTATTACATTATCTGGATTAAGATAATCAATATCTCTATTATTTGCATTTATTCTAACGACGGAATTATATATATTTTGCATAAGTATTATATTATAATTATAATATAGATATTAAACTACAATATAAATATAGTTTAATAAATGTTAAATATTAATTATTTTTTTCATAAATAACATTATAAAATGAGTCTAAGCGAAAGTGAAAATGAATATAATTTTACTTCTGGACATTTTGCTCCAGTAGATACTAACAGAAAACTAACAGAATCTGAATCTGACTCTGATAATTCATCAAATGCAACTAATTCAGATTCAGGATCTGACTCAGGTTCAGGAACTGATTATGATTCATATGATGGTTCTGAAACAGGATCAGGGTCAGATGATGATTCTAATATATCAGATTCTGAATCAGAATCAGAATCTGAGAAAATGACAATAGATCCTGAAGATTTATTTAACACAAAAACTAATGGACATGAATTTTATGGCGAAGTTTTAAAAAATAGATATTTAATCTTAAAAAAATTAGGTTATGGATCATTTAGTTCTGTTTGGATGGCATATGATGTCGAACGTAATGAATTAGTTGCTATTAAAATTATTAATCCACAAGATTATAAAGAGGGAATGATTGAAATTCAAACATATAAAAAATTAGAAGGATTAGATAATACTTATCTTCTTACTATGTTAGAATGTTTTCAAGTAACACCAATTCATTCTAAATATTATGACGAATCATATAAAAAGAAAAATAAAAAAGAACGTAATCATATTGTTATTGTTTTACCATTAATGGCATGTTCAACATTTGATTTATTAAAATGTGACGAATATGAAGATGGTTTACCATTAGAAGTATGTAAAGAAATTATAAAACAAACATTATTAGGAATTAAAGAATTAGAGAAGAATAATTTGATGCATACTGATTTAAAACCAGAGAATATTTTAGTATGTGGTTTAAATCGCGAAGCTGAATTATTATTTGGTACATTTGGTAAAGATCAATTTATTAAAAGAACCCACGATGAAAAAATGGAGAAATTACTAGAAAATAAAACTATCACAGAAGATGAAAAATGGTTAACTTCTTATAAAATTTATAAAAAGATAACTCAAACAATTATTAAATTTATGAAAAATGATATGGTGGATGTTAAAAAACAAATGAAATCATGTAAAGTCAGATCAGATTATATTAAAAATATTAGAATTAAAATTTGTGATTTTAATCTTGTTTTAGATACTGAGGAAAATCTAGGCGACACATCAATTGAAATTCAAACAAGATATTATAGAGCTCCTGAAATTATTTTAGGTCATGGTTTACATAAAAAAACAGATTATTGGTCAATTGGTTGTATTTTATTTGAACTATTAACAGGTGAAATTTTATTTGATCCTGAAAAAGACGAATTAAGATCTAGAGATATTCATCATATGTATTTAATAGAAGAATTAATGGGTAAAGTTCCGGATAGTATGATATCTGAATCAGAAAATAGTGAAAAACTATATGACAAAAATAATTATCTTTTGAATGTTGGTAAAAAAATCAAAAGATGGGAATTAAAAGAAGTATTCGCAGAAAATCACGAGAATGTTGGTTTAGAAGAAAATATCTGTAATAATGTAATTAGATTTATAAATGCAACATTAAATATTAATCCAAATAGTCGACCTAATATTAAAAAAATGTTAACTGATATTAATCTAATTGATATTGAATATCAAATAAAGACTAAAATAAAGACAAAAACCATATCCAAATCTGCAATAAACTAAAATATATTATATATTAAATTTTATAACAGATTTACCATACAGCTGTTGCGCAACACCCACCACGATTATTTGGAGGAGAACCACAATATCCCGCCATAAGAGGATTTGTATTCACAGAATTATAAACTCCATATCCTGATGATACTAACGCTTGTTGTTGATGTGCTGCCGGTGATTTAACTGTGTTCGCCAATTTTATGTACTGCATGTACAAGTCGGTGTATTTTTGCAACTGAACTGGGTCAGTCTCAGTTGCGAGCTTGCGATAATACTCGCTAGCCAATCGTTCATATTCAGTGTATGAGGTCATTTTAATTGAGTTTATAACAGTATGGTAATTAACGTAAAATAATCATTTAAATTATTTCAATTTTTTATTAATAAGTCTTATAATTAATAAGTCTTATAACTGATAGGTCTTATAACTAATAGGTCTTATAACTAATAGGTCTTTATTAATAAATTGATCAATTTTATTAATAAATTGATCAATTTTATTAATAAATTGATCAATTTTATTAATAAATTGATCAATTTTATTAATAAATTGATCAATTTAATATAAAATTTGAAAATAATCTTTGTTTAATTTCGTTTCAAATAATATTTATTATACTAAATTATTAATATATAAATGTCTAGCAAATTTTCTGTATATACAGATGGATCATGTTTAAATAATGGTAAAAAAAACTCAATAGGTGCTATTGGTATATATTTTTCCGAAAATGATCCAGATAATCAAGGACAAGTTATTGATAACGAGGGTAATAAAATTACTAATCAAACTATGGAATTATTAGCATGTGTCCAAGCATTTAAAATCATCAAAGATAAAATTGAAAATGGTCTAAAAACTAATATAATTTATATTTATACTGATTCTACCTATCTTATTAATTCTATGACAAAATGGTATAATAATTGGGAAAAAAATGGATGGAAAAATACCAAAGGTAAAGAAGTTGAAAATAAAGAATTAATTCAACTTCTTTATGGTCTTAAATCAGATTATATTGTTATATTTAAACATGTTCGTTCTCATCAAGATCCACCTACTAATGTTGAATCAGATGAATATTGTCACTGGTATGGTAATTTTATGGCAGATAAATTAGCAACAGAAGCATGTCGGGATTATGTTAGAGAAAAAGATCAACAAGAACTTGCAGAAGTAGTTAATTCAAATGTAGAAGAATCTCAAAATGTTGAGATTGAAGAAGAACTATCTGAAGTAATCAAGAAAGCTAAAACAAAAACTGCTAAAACAACTACTAAGAAAAAAGTAAAAAATAGTCTTAATGTTTAGACATCTAATATATTATTTTGTCTTAACTGATTTTGCCTTAACTGATGATTAATATCCAATATATTATTATCTATATTTAAGATGGAATTTATAATTTTTTTCAATTCAGTTTCATCTGAATATATTGATCCAACTTTTAATACATCGATAAATTGGTCAATTTGAACAAAATCCCGAACACAATTTAATAATTCACGAACATGAACTAGCATTTTTAATCTGTAGTTTATTTTTTCAGTTGGATCTTTAGTTTCATTACAACGTATTCTAATTGAACGATATGATTCATTTAGATGAAATTTAATATATGCTGAAAATATATCTAACATAAATTTTTTCTTTAGATTATGAACATATAATTTTTCATAATTAATATCTACATTTTGATCTTTAAACATTAAATCTTTAATTATTATTTTATGTAAAGTATCATTGTATTCAATTGGTGCCATTAGTCCTGGATTGAAAAAATAACCATCATCAATTATGGGTTGATTTTGTCTGTCAAGTAAATTATAATAACATCCTAAATCATTATAATATCTTGAATCAATTAAAAATCTATTTCTTACATCAGTTTGAACTTCTGGATCAAACATATTAATAAATTCATCTTGTAAATGATACCAATTTAGTCCAGTAAAATTTGAAATCATTATTAATGATTTATTATGTGTCATCAACGCATATGATACTAAATCTATTAAAAATTGTCTACCAAATTTAACATATTCAATATTATTATGATAGGATTTTGGATCAATATATAATAAATCTCTAATTGTATATATTTGAAATAATGGTCTACCCATTTCGTCATAGTCTGATCCAACATATTCAGTAAAATTATTAAATTGATTTTGTATATTTGCTGAATTTAATTTTTTATCATCATCTGATATTTGTTCGGAAATTTTATCAGATTTTTCTTTAATCTGATAAACTGATCCTAATAATGGATATTTAGTATTTGGATCAATTAAAATTAATACCTTCTTCCTATACGGAAGATTCGCTACATAATCAGGATATTCATGTCTATCCGATGGATCCGGATAATGATCACGATGATTAGCAGAACCGATTGCGACATAATAAAATATAGGTTCGCTATTAGAATAGGAATGATTAATTACCGCATCTAAAACTTGTTCAAATGGTTTAATATAAGTATTGTTCATTTATTTTGATAAAATTTGATAAAATTTAATTTTTCAATAATTATAGATAGATAGCATAGATTAATTAATATAATATAAATTTTTTCAAATTTTATCAATATATTTATACAGATTTTGTTCAGAATCATATTTATACAAATCCAAATACTTATGACCATTTACAATAATATGTTCTAATGCTTCAAATATATTTAAAATTGTTTTTTTTGACATTAACCAATGAAAAGATATTCGGCACCAACCTCTAAATCTATATTTGGCTTCAATATATTCTGCTAGAAGACCACAGCATCCAATTCCACCTCTTGTCTGTATACCAAATAAATCATTAAATAGTACAACAATAAAATTATAATGTAAATTAGATAGATTAAATGATAGGATAGGTAAATGTTCAGCATCATTTGAATATAGGACTGATTTAAATGTTGAATATTTTAATTCAAAATCGGCAATTTTTGTTTTTATTAGATTTGATAATATATGTTCATTAGATTTAATAATATTTGCATAGTGAGATTTTAATTGTAGGATTTTACCAATTTTAATTATTCCAATTATATTCGGAGTACCTGCTGATTCCTTTTTTTCTATATCTGTCTCATATTCAATTATCTTAGATGATGCTTTTTTTACACATCCACCACCTAGACAAAATGGTTTTGATTTCGAAAATAAACAACTGCGTCCAATTAAGATACCTGGTGTACCCACTCCGCCAATAAATTTATGTGGTGAAAAGAAAAATGCATCAAAAATTGATCCATTGATATTCACATATGGTGCAGAACAAGCATAATCTGCGAAAAAATATTTAAAAAATTTATTAGAATTAGGATATTGATCTAGGATTTGTCTAATTTTATCTAATGGATTAATTATACCATTTATATTAGAACAAGCTGATATAGAACATATTATAAGTGTTCGATCAAACTCTTTTGAATTTTTAGAATCAGTATATAAATCCATAATAGAACGATTTAACCAATCTAAATCAATTAATCCCTGATTATTTATATTAGAATCAATAAATGGGATGTATTCAACTTTGACTTTTGATGAATGGTTATTAGTTAGTTCTACCCATGGTAAATGATTAGAATAATGTTCATATAAACTTAAATATATAACAACTCTGGAATATTTAGTGTAATCTATACATCCAACTAAATAATTAATAGCACCCGTTGTACCACTTCCTGTAAATAATATTTGATAATCATCAGAGATATTTAAGACAGATCTAATATATTTTTTTGTATTTGATATTATGTTTTTCATAAATATTCCATTGTGTGCATTTGAATGTGTATTTGAATACAATGGATATATTTTAGTTTGGATATATTTTTCTATATATGGACATGGAAGCCCGGATGCAATAAAATCCGCATAAGTTATCTTGGTTTTTTTAACAAAGGGTGTTTGAATTATTCCAGGATTATATATTAGATTATGTATATCGTCATCTGGTATATTATAATATGTGTCTAGTATATTATTTGCCATATTAAATTACTGATTTATAATAAAATGCTGAGATATTTATTATAAGTTGTATGAAAAATTTATATTTTGTGTTTGGACTAATATATCTAATGGTTCTCCACTAATTCTCATCATTTTAATATTTATAATTGTAAACCCAGCTGTAATTTATACTTACTCAATCTGGTTTTTGTATCCAGAGGACTAATTACTAATAATTGTAGATGGTTTAAATATTTATTATGCGTTCGATAAAAAAAGATCATCATATCTATCTAGCATCAATTAGGGATGTTAAGAAAAGTCCGGATTTTACCGGACTTTTCTTAACAGTATATCTGTCTACTATTAAAGAGTTGATATTATTAAGATATATGTAGCTATCTAAATCTATAATTTTGTAGCCATTATAACTGTTTTTAATTAACTTTACATCAAATATTTCATTTTTAAGTACTACATCTTGTATTAATGATTCATAAACATTAGTTCTCATGTACTTAAAAATTTCATTAGACACAGTTTCATTATATTCAAATGCCTTTCTATTGCTTGTTTGAATAATATAAATAGATCCGTTAGCATCAAATAAAAATGCAATATCAATATTGATGTAAAAAAGTATCTTCAACCCGTGCAGGATATACTATAATCTAGTTGAAGATCATTCATTTCATGATTTCTATAGAATTCATTATCAACATCTAATATTTTAAATTTATCTTTAATATTAATATCTTGAAAAAATAAATTCATTTACTTTTTGTATACTACCACCTATAAAATCATTTCTTAATTCTAAATACTTACTTTTGTATTAATAAATTGGATTTATTTGAGCTATTATGTAAAAAGTCCTGAAGAATCATATACACCATAAAATTCAAAGCTAATATATTCCGAGCTCAATTTAAATCTCTATCTATTGATATATCACATAAAAACAATTATATATTTGAATCTCCAAATTGTTTATCATAATAATAACAATTCGAACATGTTTTTGATGTATATGATTCATCTATCACTTCTAATTTCTTTATATTCTAGAAGTTAATTAAATTGATAATATTTTGTGTTTGGCTAAAATATATATAAATGATTATCCCACTAATTCTCATCATTTTAATATTTATAATTGTAAATCCTAAATTTAATTTATACTTACTCAATCTGGTTTTTGTATCTAGAGGACTAATTACTAATAATTGTAGATGGTGGAAAATATCAGATCTATTGATAAAAGACACAGCCGGACATCAAATTTATAATGATTATAGATTAAAATATGGTTCAATTGCTCCAATGAAAATGTTTGGACAAAATATATTTTTGGTAACTAATTCAGATTTTATAAAAGAGATTTTAGATAAATCACCAAATACTTTTGATGTTGGGAAAATTAAATTTAACTTTTTTAAAACATTCATGGCTCATAATGTTGGTGTCAGTTCTGGTTGCCTATGGAAACAAAGAAGAGCCATGAACGAATTTGCTTTATCCACTAATTTTGTTCCTAAATTCGCTAAAGCATATGATTCTGATATTAAAAAAATCATTAAAACCAATCTATCTAAAACTTATGATTTTAATAGAATGTTACAAATTGGAAAACAAATGGTGGCTCGTGTTGTTTTCGGTTTAGATAATGTTGATGACAATATTTTTAAAATATTTGCAGAAGCTAATACAATTTGGTCAATTTTAGATGAAAATCATCAAATTAATCATAATATTAAATCCACTTATGAAAAATTTATCCTAAACCAAATAAAAAATCCAGTAAAAGATTCACTAGTTTATCAATCTAAACTTCATACAGATAATTTAAATGAAATTTTGCATCAAATCCCCCATTATATGTTTCCAATACTTGGCTTATATCCTGTTGCTATTCTAAGATTATTAACATTTCTAGCAAATCATCCTCTAATTCTTAATCAATTATGTGAAGAGTTATCAAATGCGATTGATCCATATAAAGTAAAAATGCTTAGATATTGTATATTAGAAACCTTTAGATTAAATAATCCAGTTACTACAACATTTAGAACATTAAAATTAGATTATGAATTTATAGATAAATATACAAATCCAACCAAACCAATTACCTACAAATTTAATAAAGGTGATCAATTTCTAATACTTAATAATCCAGTTCTAAGAGATTCAAGATTTTGGTCAAATCCTAATAAATTTGATCCATTTAGATGGGGAAAGTCTGAAATAGAAGATTCATACTATGCATTATCATTTAATCAGGGTCCTCAAAAGTGTCCAGGAAAAGAATTAGCTATTTATTTGGTCGGATCTTTTGTTATAAATTTCTTTATGATAAATGGTATTTTAAGGAATCCATCAAAATTAAAAACAAATAGAATTCCTACAGATTCAATTCCTGCTATGTTGAATCCATGTGAGTTAAAAATTATTATCTGAAAATCTGAAAAATCTGAAAAATTTTTATTAATAGTTTATTTGATCATTGTTCTTAATCATATACCAATCAAGCGAATTACCATTATTTGTTTGAATCCATCCATTAATTTGAATTGTATTAGAGTCAATTAAATCATGACATTTTGTACACAATACTACCAGATTTGATTTCTGATTCTTTTTTAGATGAAATTTTTCCTCATTTATACCATTTTTAAAATCTTTTTGAAATGCAATATGATGTGTTTCTAATGGGATTTCGCCTTTTTTGGGTTGATGATTACATATCTCACATTTATCCATATATAAATCAGAATTATAATTTGACACTTTATTATTAACCAAATCCGGAATACTAAACATATCCTTTTTTACTTCATTGGCCAATTTAATAAAATTATCATCTGCAATAAGATATTTTGCTATATTTAATCCATAGAAATTACAACCACTACCCTCTTTTAAAACTCTGTCATATGTAATAGTATTTAATTCTTCGTCATATTCAATATGCAGGTGATAAAGTTTTACGTTTGATAATTTTACAAGTCTTGGATTATCTGTTAGATCATGTAAATGTGTAGCTGATATAAAACTAACCTTATTCTTAGATAAAATTTCTAACATTGTCTGAACTATAATCAAACTAGATTTGTGTTCTGATCCGCGACATACTTCATCTGCTATGACTAGTGTTGAACTATTTGATCTTTTAATGATAGATCTAAGCTCTGAGATTTCTAAGGCAAATGAACTTAATCCTTTAAAGATATTATCATTAGCAGAGATACGAGTAAATAAACTTTGATATGGATAATATGTAAAATTTTTCGCTGCAACTGGATATCCCATTTGAGCCATAATTATAGCAATACCAATTGATTTTTGTAAACTACTTTTACCTGCCGAATTTAAACCAAATAATAAAATTCCATCTTGTTTTGATGTCCCAAGTTCTATATCAGTTGGGATATATTCAGTTTCTGAATTTAGAAGTTCAATAATAGGGTGTCTAAGTTCTTGAGCCTTAAAGTAAGATTTAGTTTGTGTGAGATTTGACTGAGTTTGTGTGAGATTCGACTGAGTTTGTGTGAGATTCGACTCACTAAGAGAATATGATATAATTTTTGGTATTTGATAATGATATTTAACAGCAACTTTTGCTCCAGATTTTAAAAAATCAATAGTAGAAATTAAATTATGAATTGTTGTAATTAATGAACCATATTTAGAACTTAATTTAGTTAAAAAATTAATAAAATAATCTTTTTGTAAAATCTTTAATTCATCTTGATATTCTAACATTTTGGACGAATTTTTTTCCATTTCTTTAATGAAGATTTTTGAATTATTACCTTTTGGTAAATGTTTAAACTGTAAATCCTCCTTCTTAATTATATATTCTAAATCAGAATAAGAAAATTTAACTGTATTGTTCTTTTCTAAAAGTTGTTCTAATACTTCTGCTCTTCTCTTTGTTAGAATAAGAAAATGTCCATCTCTATCATTTGAATCTATTTTTATTAAATTTGTATCTGTTTTTCCTGATTTTAAATAATTATCTAAAAAATTGGATAAACCCCATGACATAGCATCCATATAATGTTCACATTTATTAATTTTATCACATAAACGATCAATATTTGAGAAAGTTCCTTTTCTAAAAATTGATCCCCAAATATCATTTAGTAAATATTTTTGAAGTTCTTCAATTTTAATATATTTTGCAATATGAGCTAACATTGAATTTTGTTTCATTAAAATAAGTTGAAAATCAAAACTATCAATTTTAATATTAGATTCTAACATATAATTAAATAAATCTATACTTGTTCCAATTGAATCTATCCATGTTGCAAAATCTGATGGATTAATAATACCAAGATCAATCTTTCTGCTCGATCTTTCAATATCATTAATACCAATTAATCTTTGTTCAATTTGTTGCCATTTTGAATCTTCAATAAGTTGAACAATTGTATCATATCTTGATTGGATATGTTGTGTATTTACTAATGGTTGTGACATACTTTGTTTTAACATACGTCTTCCCATTGGTGTTGATGTTTTATTAAGTACATCAAATAATGATTTAAATTGAGTTTTATCATTGTAAATATTAGACATATTATCTTTGTCAAAAGTGAACAAATTAAGTTGAAACATTGCATTATTACCAAGATTTAAATATTTTCCTTCCGAAAATAATTCTGGTTTAGCAATCTTTGAAATAATATTGTGTGAATGATCATATGCATAATTTAGCAAAATAATAAAACTTAATCTACCATATGATAAATTTTCTAAATCTAAATATTCAATTGGAGAAAGTAAACCTGTATTCGGAAAAACACGTTTTAATACTTCTTGTTGATATGATAATTTAAAAATTGATCTTTTACCATTACTAATCATCTGTGTTAATGTCTGATGATGATATAGTTTATCTGATATCTCCAAATATGAAATAATTTCATTTAGTTTCGTTTGTTGTAAATTATTACTTGTAATAATTATTTCTCTAGCCTGATTTGCATACATAAATCTTACTGCTTCATCTAAACAAATCTTTTCATCATCCTTTATTGAATATATTTCATGAACCGATGATTTACCAGTAGTTAAATCAATTATAGAAAGACCAACAATTAAATTAGGTTTCGAATTATCTAAGACAGAACTTGAACTATAATCTGTATATTGATTTTTTGATATAAGGTCAGAACTAACATTCTCAATATAAATTGATAATATATTATTAGCATCAGGCGTGTTATCATCTAAATAAGTACCAGGCGAATAAATACCAGTAATTGCTCTACGAGGATTAGGTGGTGGAGAAACATGATCGCCAATTACAATAGTAAAACCATGATCAATTAATATTTTAA
>Ga0214921_10005781_pt1 | contig 17290 bp, 8 predicted proteins | sample LL1505_MetaG_FD_177992 | JGI IMG/M metagenome (GOLD analysis project Ga0214921, IMG submission 177992) | Freshwater microbial communities from Lake Lanier, Atlanta, Georgia, United States - LL-1505 | ecosystem: Environmental > Aquatic > Freshwater > Lake | place: USA: Georgia | collected 2015-05-28
ATTCTAATAAAGCGCCACCGCCTGTACTTACATAGCTTACTTTGTCATTGAATCCAAATTGATTCACAGCTGACACACTGTCGCCACCGCCTACTAAACTAAAAGCACCTTTTTCAGTCGCTTCGGCCACAGCCTCGGCGATTGCTTTTGTTCCAGCTTGGAAGTTGGACATTTCAAACACCCCCATTGGACCGTTCCACAAGATGGTTTTACTAGCCAAAATCACTGCTTTAAAATTGGCTCTTGACGCTTCGCCAATATCCAAGCCCATCCATCCATCTGGAATAGACATGCTTTCGCAATTTTTTCTTTCCGTATCGTTTGAGAAAGCAGTGGTGATGATATTATCTGAAGGCAAATGAATCTGCACCCCTTTTGCTTTTGCTTTTGCTAAAATTTCTAAAGCAAGTGGCATACGATCGTCTTCACAAATGGATGTTCCAATATGACCACCCTGTGCTTTAAAGAAAGTATAAGCCATCCCACCACCAATAATGATATCGGTAGCGCGCTCTAATAAGTTTTCAATGATTAAAATTTTATCCGACACTTTCGCACCACCAATAATGGCTGTAAAAGGCTTTTGAGCTTCGTGCAATACTTTCTCTGCACTTAATACTTCTGCTTCCATCAAGAAACCAAAAGTTCTATTTTCTTTAGCAAAATATTGTGCAATGATAGCGGTAGATGCGTGTGCTCTATGTGCTGTACCAAAAGCATCATTTACATAGACATCTCCTAGCTTTGCTAATTTTTCGGCAAATGCTGTGTCGCCTTTTTCTTCTTCTTTATAAAATCTTAGGTTCTCTAATAATAAGACCTGGCCTGCTTGTAGGGCTGCTGCCTTACTCACTGCGTCTGCACCAATGCAATCCTCTGCAAACTGCACTTCCTTGCTGCCTAATAATTCAGACAAATGTGCTACTACATGTTTTAAAGAATATTTTTCGGTAGGACCATCTTTTGGTCTACCTAAATGGCTCATTAAAATAACACTTCCTCCGTCTTGTAAAATCTTATTGATTGTTTTTACAGTCGCACGCATACGAGTGTCGTCTGTAATTTGAAATTGCTCATTTAAGGGCACATTAAAATCCACACGAACAAGGGCTTTTTTACCCGCGAAAGAAAAATCTTTAAATGAACTCATAACTTGTATTTGTAATCGTTTATAATTATTTATTACTTCTTAGCAACTGAATAAAAATGCCCCCGGATTTCGGAGGCATTGTATATGTTTAATTTACTTATTTAATTTTGCTTGCAAAGTATTTCACTGTACGCACTAATTGGCTTACATAGCTCATTTCGTTATCATACCAAGCGACTGTCTTCACCAACTGTACATCGCCTTGTGTCATCACTTTAGTTTGAGTCGCATCAAACAAAGAACCGTATGAGATACCAATGATATCAGAACTTACAATCTCATCTTCGGTGTAACCAAAAGATTCATTCGCTGCTGCTTTCATAGCTGCGTTCACTTCCTCTGCAGTTACTTTCTTAGATAAGATCGTCGTTAATTCAGTTAAAGAACCAGTGATGGTTGGAACACGTTGTGCCGATCCATCTAATTTACCTTTTAAACTAGGCAATACTAAACCGATTGCTTTTGCAGCGCCTGTTGTGTTAGGAACGATGTTTGCAGCAGCAGCTCTTGCTCTTCTTAAATCATTTTTTGGATGCGGACCATCTAAAGTATTTTGATCATTGGTATAGGCATGCACGGTTAACATTAAACCAGTCACGATACCAAATTGATCTTCTAATACTTTTGCCATAGGCGCTAAACAGTTGGTGGTACAAGATGCACCAGAAATCACTGTTTCAGTACCATCAATAATTTCGTGGTTGGTATTGAATACCACTGTTTTCATTTCGCCAGTTGCTGGAGCAGAAATCACCACTCTCTTAGCACCTGCTTTAATATGTAATTCGGCTTTTTCTTTATCTGTAAAAAATCCAGTAGACTCAATCACGACATCTACATCGTGCGCGCCCCAAGGAATTTGAGCTGGATCTCTTTGTGCATATATTTTTACTGCATGGCCATTTACCAATACTGAATCTTCCGTTGATTTTACTTCTGCGTCAAAACGACCTTGTGCACTATCATACTTTAATAAATGAGCCAATACCGCTGGAGAAGTCAGGTCGTTGATGGCCACTACTTCGATGCCTGGTGTATTGTAGATTTGACGAAAAACTAAACGACCGATACGTCCAAAACCGTTGATTGCTACTTTTACTGAACTCATTGTATTCGATTTATTGATTAATAGAGATGCGAAGATACAATCCTTTTAAAAATAAAGTTCTAAATCTATATTAATTAAGGAAGAAGACTCAATAAAAACAAGCTTTAATAAGAGCTTTAGCAAGTTTCTTGAAACACAAACCTTTGCGGTAGCAATTTTTTTAATGGCGCTAATTTCCTAAAATCAGGAAAAAAAGGTCAAATTGTTTGGCAGTAAAGCCTATGAATCCTATTTTTGCGACCCTAATAACCTAGATGACCATGGAGCGTTCGACTAAGGGTTAGGTCACCTCCCTTTCACGGAGGTAATACGGGTTCGAATCCCGTACGCTCTACAAAGTGTTATTTTCTAAAATAATAATAGTTTTAGAAAATAATAAAAAACCGACCCATTTGGGTCGGTTTTTGCTTTTATAGGTTCTTAAGCTTGGCATCTAAAATTGCCCTGAAATCTTCAGCAAATTCATCCAAACTGGATCCTATTAGGATTTTTAATTTATGATTAACTAATTATCTTTTTTAAAACATTTTCAAATATTGATCAAATCCAAAAATTCTATTTCTATTTTGCCCAGTCATTTCTTTAAGTATTCCAACATTTACAAAATCAGACACTAAGTCATTTGCCGACTTATAGCTACTTCTTGTAACTTCTTTTACTTGATTAACATGTACAATTGGTTTTGTAAATAAAAATTGTAGCAATAATAATGCATTATTACTTCGTTTACCGAATGTTGTAGTAATACTAATTTCAAGTTTTGTTTTAAGTTCCAAAATATCCGATAATGTTTGTGTGGCATCTTCGGCCGTTTCAGCAACACCGACCAAGAAATATTTAAGCCATTGAGTCATATCGCTTTTTGTTCTTACAAATGTAAGGTTGTCATAATATAGACTTTTGTTTTTTTCGAAGAAAGCAGATAAATATAATAATGGCTTATTCAGAATTTTTTGCTCCACTAGAAATAATGTAATTAATAATCTACCTATACGTCCATTTCCATCAAGAAATGGGTGTATAGTCTCGAATTGATAATGTGCAATTCCGATTTTAATCAAGGCAGGAACCTTTATGTCTTCATTATGTAGGAATTTTTCCAAGTCTCCCATAAGTTCATCAACATTTTTTTGATGGGGAGGAATAAAAACTGCATCAGCTAAGCTATTACCCCCTATCCAATTTTGACTTCTTCTGTATTCACCCGGTTGTTTATTTTCTCCACGAGCATTATCCAATAATATTTGGTGGGTTTTCTTAATTAATCTTGATGAAATTGGGAGCGTTTCTAATTCAGTGATTGCCTGATTGAGTGCTTTGATATAATTATTTACTTCTTGCCAATCATCTTTTCCTTCAGGTGAAATTTCATTTTCATCCATCAAAGCCTCTTGAATTTGTGTTTTAGTTCCTTCAATCCGACTTGAAACAACTGCTTCTTTTGTTACGTGAAGCTGTATAAATAGATCAATATTAGGAACTAGTTTTGAGTATGAATTTAATTCGCCAAGCTTAATTGCAGCCTTCTCTAATAAAGTGTTAATACTTTGTTCCTCCCATTTCCATTGCTGATTTATTAATGAAGGCATAAAGTATGAATAACCCGTAGGGTCCTTCTCATTTTTTCCTGAAACATATTTTTCAAGCTGAATCATGATAATCTAGTTTTAGCAAAGTAACATAAAATTATTTATATTTTACTTTAGACCATAAAAGTAAAATAAGAAATTTTATATTATACTTTGCTTGAGAGACTTATATATTTATAAAATTACCACAGATATCTCCACAATTTGGCAAAAATTTAGTTAAATATTGACATCAAACACTATTATTACAGGCTTACAAGTTCTTGATTTTGGCATCTAAAATCGCCCTAACATCCTCAGCAAATTCTTCCAAACTGGCTCCTAAGTTGGCTACAAAGCCTCTCATGCAAATGAGAGGCTTTTTTAATGCGAAGCCGCGAAACAAGCTTGCTTGATTGAGCGGATGAGCATTAAAAAAGCCAAACAAACGCGAAGCGTTTGTTTGAAAGGCTCCCGATTAATCGGGACAAGTTTTGCGTAAGGATCAATGCCGAGGATGACAATGCGCAGCATTGGCAATCCCGTTTTCATCAAATAGAATCCAGCTTACTCTTCAATAAAATATATAATTCTTTGTGCTTTGCTGGATTAGTAGTTATTATTTTCTCCAAATTTTGCAGCTTCCATTTGATAGAAGGATATTTCTCAAAACTATAGATTGCCCAATTAGGAATAACATCTTTAAAGCCAAGGATAAATAATTTATCTGCCTCTGTTATTGATGCTTGCACAGTTTTAACCATCGTCTCTCTTACAAATTCATATTCCTCGTAAGTAAACTGCTCCTCGGACATGCCAGCAAACTGATTAGTCATCGCCAATCGTTGGTCTTGTAAATTTGGAAATAATACATCTTGTATTGAACGATCAGAACTAAGTAATCTGAAAAGAAAACCTTCTTTAATCTCCTGAGTAAATCCCTCCCTTTGCAATAGCTGTTTTACATCAAAAATATCACGAGGGTGTTGTCTATCCATCGCAGCACAAACTTTTCCGCCATATAATTGTCCCTTAGGAACAACATTTATTGAACAAAAAGTGTCAAATTTTTCTTGGGCTTTTTTACAAAGTATCTTTTCTGTAACTGCACCAAGAGTACCTCTAACAATTTGACTTACTTCAATTTTAATCATTGCATCGTTGTAGGATACTAATAGTTTATGCAGCTCAACTTTATGCTCTACTCTACTTCCTTGTAATCTTTTTTCAATGCTAGATTTTATATTAGTTAACGCTACTGAAATATTAGTAAACGAAGTTTCTCTATCCTCGATTGGAATATATGTAAGGTCAATATCTACCGAAAGTCTTGGCATATCTCTATCAAATAAATTAATTGCAGTACCTCCATGTAGCGCAAACCTAGGTTCTAAAGCAATTTCAGGAATAACTTTAATTAATAAAGCCACTTGTTTATGATAATTATTATTGCTCATTACTTATTAACTTTTTAGGCACTGTTATTTGATATTTTGATATATATACACCATCCTTCACAAGACTTCTTTTACCTTTTCCTAAATCAAATTTAGACAGCTTTAAATGTTTATACCAACTATGATTCAATTTCTCTGCCATAAATAAAAATAACCTTTTTACTTTTATGGATGTACAGACTTCTAATAATTCTTGCACTATTGCGGGACGAAGGTCATTAAGGTTTTCCATTATTTCATAGCATTCAACGATATCAAATTTTTCAGGAGCTAAATATAAACACTCTATTATTGCCCTTGCTGGGCTCGACACTTTTATTGAAAAGTTAGATAATGAGAATTCAGTCAAACCTAATTCCTTTGGTAAAAAAGAACTTGCTTTATAATTTATATTTTGATTCCATTTATGTTTTCTAAACCAAGTGGGTAGCTTTTCTTTTTCACCACCAAATAACCATACTTGAGCAGTGTTCAATTCTATATAATGTGCTTTACCTTGAAGTGCAAGTGCAGTTCTACCTCCAGGATGCACTGAAAGTCCTGATTGCTTTTGTAAAGCATACACTCCGCCTTCATAACCTGGCTGGTTCTTACTTCGATACATGGCACCGTTTTCCAAAGCATTTAACCATCCACTGTTTCGATAATATTTTTGTAAGTCAAGGCTGTATCCCTCATTTATTAGCCATGAAGATTGTAACACAACATCCTGCGGGATTGTTGACAACAATTGGTTTATTTTTGTTCTATTTTCAGTAAGCATACTACTATTTTAGTAATAAATTTAAACTAAAATACTGATATTGTCAATATTTTTTTGTAATTTAAGTAGTATTACTACCTAAATATATAAATTTATAAACTAAATTATAGTTTTTATCGAAAAATGAGTCAAAATATGCGTTTTCTGACTTATTTCTTAAAAATAGGTGTCAAACAAGATGAAAACTGAATTATAAGTAACTAATGAAGCATTTTAAACTTACAACTGTCAAGGATTCCTTGATAGTTCAATTTATTAATAACCCTTGACCTTTTGAACTATTCGGAAATTCCGAACAGTTCAGTTTTATAATAAAATTAGTTGCACTTTCGGGCAACTTTAATTAATTTGGTGCCAGAATTCAAATAAAATTAAATTATGAAAACGAAAAATAATATAATCTCCCTAGATCAATTTATTACGAATCATTATGGCGTAATTGGAACTAAAAAAAGAGAGTCTTTTGAAAAGGGATATGAAAACTTTAAGCTTGGGGCTATGCTTCAAGAAGCTAGGCTGAGAAAGGGCTTGACGCAAGAAGCGCTTGCCTTAAAATTAGGTACTACAAAGTCCTATATCTCAAAAATTGAAAACGATATTAAAGAAATACGCTTATCGAATTTACAGCGATTGGTTGAAGTTGGACTTGATGCTAAACTTGAAGTGAATATTCAATTTTGAACTACTCATACCCTATCCCTGCACCAAACTTGTACAAAGGATGCTGAGTATCGTAAGGCATATCTTCTTTTTGTTTTAATACTTCCTCCATGGAAGATGGTAATTCAAAAGGCAATTTACCGCTAGGTTTAAATTTACCCATGATTAAATCTAAGATGACATTGTCCTTTGAAGAGAAATCAGCAATTAAGGCTTTTGAATATTGATTGATGGCTGGTATGACTGCTGGCCTTTGTAAATTAATAACTGTTATAGTTGGCTTAGATTGAATGATTTTTAATAATCGTGCTTCCTCTTTATCAGAAAATGCCAATGAACCATGATTGAATAATCTTTGTAAAATATATTTTTCAGAAATCGGATTTTCTGGGGTATTGAGTTTTAAAACAATCACATCTGCTGCTTCCATGCTAGAAACTACATTTGGATAAGCTTTGGTCTCCTCTTTACTAAACCCATCTAAAAATATTTTAGTAATAGTTTTTAATGGTAAAATATTTGCTTCATTCTTTAATAGAACCAATGACTTTTGCTGTGCTTCAATGCCTTTAGCTGCAAACTCAGCGTTATTAAGGATTTTCACGCCTGCAGGGTCTAAATAAGGATGATCAAATAAACCTAAGCGAAATTTTTCTCTTAAAATTCTGCGGATGGAAGCATCAATTCTTTTTTCAGAAATCTTTCCTTCTTTAACTAACTCCACAACTACATTAGGTAGCGCTTCCCCACCAAACATATCACAACCTGCATTAAGGATTTTTTCGACACGTTGTTTTGTACTTAAATTTTCAACACCATGTGCAGATGCTGGCTTTAAAGTATATCCCAATATTTTACCATCTGTTACCAAAGCCCAATCGGTACAAATGATACCATCAAAATGATAGGTGTTTCTTAATAGACCAGTAATAATGTCTTTATTGTATCCAAAACCTACGTCTTCACTTGTTTGCCCCATTGGAATTCCATAGTAAGGCATGACTTGTGCAGCGCCTGCAGCAAATGCACCTTTGACAAAAGGAATTAAATGATAGTTAAAATTACCTCCTTTGTATGTTTGACGGCCTGGAGGAAAATGCGCATCACGTCCATCTTCTTGCGGACCTCCACCAGAAAAATGTTTCACCATACACTCCACAGTATTTTCATTGATCGTATCTCCTTGAAAACCTAAAATGTATGCCTTGGTCATGGTAGCAGCTAGTTCGGCATCTTCTCCAAATGTTCCATTAATACGTCCCCATCTTGGCTCTGTTGCTAAGTCGGCCATTGGCGATAAGGATAATCTAAATCCTAATGCTTTATATTCTTGTCGAGCAATGTCGCCAAAGCTGCGTACTAAATTGCTGTCTCTGGTTGCGGCTAATCCTAATGTGGATGGCCAGCTAGAATAAAAAGGACTATAAATACTCGCCCCAGGCGCATTAGGCACACCATGTCTTGGATCGGTAGCCAATGTAACAGGTATACCCAATCTTGAACGCTCTGCTAATTTTTGAATATTGTTATGCCATGCAACCATTGCTTGCGGAGTAGTAGATTGTATGGTATTAAAATGATTCATGTTCTTCCCCAATAACATAGCACTATTACCCTCAACCACATAGGACATAGGGTTCGCGATAGATTGGGTTTCTGATAAAGACCCATCTGCATTCATTGCTGCCATGGTAATAAACATAGAACCCGCTTTCTCTTCTAGTGTCATTTGACCTATCAGATCCGTAATACGATCTTCGATATTCACTCTATTATCTTCGTAGGCATCTAACTTGCCATTCTTATTTAAATCACGGAATTCAAGACCATCTATTTTTAAAATAGCGGCTTCATTGCCCATTAATTTAGTTGCATCTTTATAAGTACTATAGCTTTTTGCATAAATAAAAGTCAATACAACTGCTATTAAGCCAATGATGGTTAACAAAGTAAAACCAATAAATTTAAATATTTTTTTCATAGAGGTAAATTATCATTGCCTAAATATAAATTTAATTCAACAAAATCTAACATACTATTTACCACCATTACTATCTAAAAAACTATCCAAACTAGCAACCGTTGGTGGCCTTAGGATAATTTTGTTATTGCTATCTAGCAAGAAAATAGTTGGGGAGCTAGACACATAATAGTCTTTAGCAGATTGGGTATCCCATTTTTTATAATCGCAGGCACTGTAAAATGGAAAAGGAGCAGTAAAGTTTTCAAACTCTTTTTTATCGGTATCTAAAGAAACAAAAATCACTTCTAACCCTTTGTCTTTCCAGTTATTATAGCGAGGTAGTAATTGAATCATTTCAGCCCTACACTGATTACACCAGCTACCGCCAAAAATGATTAATTTATATTTTGCTTTTATATCAGATAAATGAACAGCGGATTTCACGGCCGAGCCGTTTTTAAATACATCTCCTAGTAATTCAAAATTGGATGCCCTATTACCCACTTTCATTTTTCGGTAAGACTCTAACTTAAATGCTAAGGCAGTATTTAAAATAACTTCCTTTTGATTTAACGCTTTAAGGGCAATATATTCTGAAGCGTTGAATAAACTATACTTTTCAAAATATTGGAAAAGGTATTTCGTTAAATCATTGTACAACTTATCATTTTTACTCAGGCTATCTAAAATAATATCAACCGATGAAGTTATTTCTTTATACTTGGCTGCTTCAGTCAAAGGGCTTTTTTGTATTGACCAAAATTGCTTTTCGATGATATCATATATTAAACCACTTGAGTAAATTTTCGAATTTGAATAATTAATATTTAAAAAAGGATTTTTGGAAGATCGTATTTCCTTTGGACTCGTATTTACATATGTATTTTGTGCAGTTGTTTTTAAAACAACAAGGCTAAAAAGAGAAATTATAAGTATAAATTTATTTTTCATTAATTTAATCTTGTATACATCTCACTGCTGCTCCATAGGCTTCAGCTCCACTACCACCTTCACCCCAACCACCACTATGAAAATTAATACTCCATGGCCCCCCAGTCGTGGAATTATTCATATAGTACAGGTGATTTGTATCAGTAGTTCCGACAGCACCACCATTTCTATGTCTTCCTTGTGATGAAGGTAGTTTTAAGACAGATCCAATTGCACTGCTTTCTCTTATTGTTTGAGTATTATTACCACTATTATCTCTCATAAATAAATACCATTCGGCCTTAGTGGGTATACGCCATCCTGATGGACATGGATTATTTGTTCCACTAACTCCAGCCCACAAACTATTGTTAGCTGGATTCCTCCAATTACCAGTACTACTGTTAATAATAAAACTACTATTACCCGGATTATCCCCTGATGAAAGAGTAGTAGTTGTTGATGAACTTCGAAATTGATGCCCATCAGTACCTCTTCCCCATTGATACAGAAAACCATAAGAATCATAGTCTGTTGAAGAAGTAGCAACACTTAATGCTCCTAAATTTGCTTTACACCATGTTTTTCCAGTACCATTTTCAGGAACCGTTGGCCAGTTAGGAAGGAATTCAATTTCTGGCCCATAGTATGTAACACCATTTTTTATAGCATATAATTTTGCATAATAAGGTGCAACATAAAAAGTAGTTGTACCTTGACTATTCGCCGTTTCCGTAGATGATACATTTAGGCTTGTTGAAGTTGATCCTGAATAAGTAATTGTGGCTATTCTTGATCCAAAAGTTGGAGTACTAGCACTTGGTTTACATAATGTAGATTCTTTTGTTAGCCCTTTGGCAATTCCATAAACGACACCCACTTCAGTAATTTGACCAACTCCACCTACTGCATTTATATTAAAAGTGATAGAGGAGGTGGAGTTAACAGTTACACTCATTGTGAATTTTGCAAAAAGTGCATTATTAATAATCGCAGTTCCAGGAACTTGCCCACTTGCAAATTCAATGACAAACAAGAAGAATAATATGGTACTAAAGAATTTCACTTTCATATTTTATTGTTGAGAAACCATTGAAATATATACTTTACCACTACCAGATACACCCATTACAACAAACGTATACACAGTTTCCTTGCCAGAAACTGATGCGTAATTACCCAAAAAAACATTCGTATATCCACTAATAGTAAAACTTGCAGTGCCACTAGTTGTTCCCTGCACTGCTAAAGTATATGTTCCTCCATCTTTCATTCCAGTTAAAGTAAATGCCCCTGGACTTGCTGTAGTATATGCTAAGTTACTATTAGAAAAATCAATAGACGTTGTACTACCCGCATTATAAGCAACTCTATTTGTTACAGCTTTATCAAATGATTTTTGACCTTGGATGGTTTGTGTTCCATTAGTTAAAATACCGCCATTTGTGACATCAGCAGGCGCTAGGTATAAAGTACCACTAGTTATAGTTGCCCCATTAGCTGTGGATGATCCGGATATTGACCCTATGGTTGATACTCCGCCAGCAGTTGTCCATGTTAAAGTTCCACTGCCTGTAGTAGTTAATATCTGTCCATTAGAGCCATGTGCTATTGGATAAGTAACAGCACCAGCTGTTAAGCCGCTTGTTGCAGTGAAACTAGTTGTACTTAATGTGCCACTGAAAGTTTTATTTCCTGCAAAAGTTTGTATACCTGTAGTTACTACTCCTCCATAGCTTGCATTTGCAGGCGCTAAAATTAAACTATTTCCACTAACCACTGCACCCTCTGCATATGAAGTAGTAGTCATGGTTCCTACTCCAGTTATCCCATTAGTTCCCCAGCTAGGAATACCAGATGATAATGTTAATACTTGGCCATCGGTTGCGGTACCTTTGCTTAATTTACTTAAAGTATTCGCAGCACTTGCATAAAGGATATCGCCTGTTGTATAAGTATTTTGACCGGTACCTCCATTGGTAGCAGTTAAAGTTCCTGCTAAAGTTACTGCACCACTTGTTGCAGTAACTGGAGTCAATCCAGTTGAACCTCCACTAAAAGTTGATACAGGTGTTATCCATGTTAAAGTTCCACTACCTGTAGTACTTAATACCTGTCCACTAGATCCATGTACAATTGGATAAGTGACAGCAGTGCCTGCAGCACCAGTAGTTAAAGCACCACTTGTGTTTATACTTGTAACTGCAGTATTTCCTAATTGAATGGTGTTGCTAGCTGCAGCATATGCATCATAACCAATAGCTGTTGCATTGGTAGTAGTTGAACCATCAAGTACACGAGCAGCATGTCCAATACCAGTATTGTATGTTCCAGTAGTATATTGTAATGCACTAACACCCATTGCTGTATTATAATTTCCAGTAATGCCATATTGCATTGCAGCCACACCAATTGCTGTATTATTATTACCGCCAGTATTTGCATTCAATGCTACATATCCAACAGCAGTATTACTACTATTTGTATTTACTGCCAGTGCTCCACTTCCAACTCCCGTATTAGCTCCACCACCTATATTACCAGTCAAAATCCCATTTCCCATAGCCGTGTTATTAGAACCAGTTGTATTTGCTGCCAGTGTATTAGTTCCAAATGCTAAGTTAGAACTACCAGATGTATTAGAAATTAATGCTCTATGACCAACAGCTGTGTTTTCAATTCCTGTTGTATTTGCATTCAATGTTGCGAATCCTATTGCTGTGTTTTTTTCATTAGAACTACTATTACTGGTTTTTCCTCTACCAACATTCATTGTATTTACTACAATATCACTATTAAATGTTTTAGTCCCTGCAAAAGTTTGATCTGCTGCCGTTACAACACCACCGTTAGTTCCATCTGCAGGAGCTAATATTAAACTATTCCCACTAACAGTTGCTCCAGCTGCGTATGAAGTGGTGGTCATTGTTCCTACTCCAGTTATACCATTAGTACCCCAGCTAGGAATTCCTGAATTCACTGTTAATACTTGCCCAGCGCTTCCAATTGTCAATTTACTCAAAGTATTAGCAGCACTTGCATAAAGAATATCGCCTGTTGCATAAGTACTTGTACCTGTACCACCATTGGCAACACTTAAAGGTGCCGTTAAAGTTATTGTTCCAGATAATGTTGCATTTGTTAAAGTTGGACTTGTTCCAAATACCAAACTACCTGAACCAGTTTCATCAGCAACTGCAGCACTTAAATTTGCACTTGTTGGCGTTGCTAAAAATGTTTGAACTCCAGTTCCTAATGTTAAGGCATTTTGTTTTGCATTAAATGCATCATAATCTGTTTTACTTAATAATCCAGCTGTAGTTCCTGTTACAGATGCAGATGGAATGTTTAAAGTATGAACTGTTCCAGTTGAAGTAAAGGATGGTGCTGTGCTTGTTGAAGCAGTAGTAGTTGCAAATGTTTGTCCAGCTGCACTTATTCCATTTAAAGTATATAAACCATTACTTCCCCAGGTTGCATTTCCATTAGCATCAGAAGTTAAAACAGCATATTGTGCTGGAGTACCGCCGGTTACTTTTAAAGTACCAAATACTGCACCTGTGGCACTTAAAGTTCCACTGGTAACAACACTAGAAACTGATGCGTTACCTAGTTGTATAGTGTTATCGGCACTAACTACAGCACCATAACCTATTGCAGTTGAATTAGATTTTCCTGCAGCTACATTAGAAGTGCTTCCAATAGCAGTATTTTGAGAACCAGTTGTATTTATTAAACTATTATATCCCACTGCTGTATTATCATTCGCAGTAGATGATAGTAAAAGTGCAGACTCTCCGATTGCAGTATTATTATCCCCGTTGGTATTTGCTCTTAGGGCACCAAATCCAAATGCATTATTATTATAACCATCATTAGTAGTTAACAAAGCTTCATTGCCAACTGCATTGTTATGATATCCATTTAATAAAGATGATAATGTGCTTATACCAATCGAAATATTATTAGTTGCGTTTATAACAGACGTATTAACATTAAAATTTTTATTATTGGAACTTGAACCAATGGCCAGATTTGTAGCTATTGAATTAGTGCCTCTTCCTATATAAACACCATTTGCACTTATATCATTTAAGAATGTCTTATCACCTGCAAAAGTTTGAGAGCCTATATTTATTACCCCTCTTTTTCCTGTAGTGGCGTCTGGAATATTAAGCGAATGGGTAGCGACGGAAGGATTACCTGATGCAGTAGAAGTCCAACCAATGTCAACAAGGGTATTATTTGTTGGTGTAGAAAATAAATGCGAAGTGGCAGTTTGACCATTTAAAGTAGACAATCCATTACTTCCCCAATATGGGATTCCCGAATTGTTTGCTATCAATACTTGGCCATCGGTACCAATTGTTAATTTGCTTAAAGTATTCGCAGCGCTTGCATAAAGAATATCGCCTTTAGCATAAGTACTTTGACCAGTACCCCCATTAGTAGCAGTTAAAGTTCCTGCTAAAGTTACAGTACCACTTGATGCAGTAGCTGGAGTCAATCCAGTTGAACCTCCACTAAAAGTTGTTACCGCTGTTGTCCATGTTAAAGTTCCACTACCCGTCGTACTTAATACTTGTCCGTTTGTTCCATGGACAATTGGATAAGTAACAGCAGTGCCTGCAGCGCCAGTTGTTAAAGCCCCATTTGTATTTACGCTTGTAACTGAAGTGTTTCCTAATTGAATGCTGTTACTACTTTCAACTTTTGCATTATAACCTATAGCTGTAGCATTAGTTAATGTTCCAGGAAATATATCTGCTGTATATCCTATAGCGGTATTATAGTTACCAGTAGTATTAGCTTGCAGACTCATATAACCCATTGAAGTATTGCCTGTTCCACCTGAATTACCTCTCATTGCATTATTTCCTACAGCAGTGTTATAGTTACCAGATGTCTGCGCTTTTAAGGATTCAGAACCTATTGCAGTGTTACCATACCCTCCTGTATTTAATTTAAGTGCAATATTACCAATTGCAGTATTTTCATTTCCCATTGTGTTTGAACTAAGTGCAGAATTACCAAAAGCTGTATTATTTTGCAACAAAGGATTATTTCCAATTCCAGTTCCAACTGTCAATCCACGAATTAAAATGTCTGTATTAAATGTGGTGGTATTAGAAAATGTTTTTGCTCCGTAAAATGTTTGAGTACTGGTACCAACAAGTCCTCGTGTAGTAGCTGACGTTCCAGCATCTGGAATATTAAAAGTATGTGTTGAACCAGAACTAGAAATATTAAAATCTTCACCAGATGTACCTGTTGTGAAAGAATGTGTTCCAGAAGTAATTCCATTTAAAGAATATAAACCATTACTTCCCCATGTTGCATTTCCGTAAGCATCAGAAGTTAATACAGCACTTGTTGTTATTGTACCACCAGATACTTTTAAATTTACTGTTGTTAAAGAAGTTGAACTTAAGGTTCCTGATGAAATTGAGTTCAATCCTGTAACACTAGTGTAGGTTCCACCTAAAATCATTTCGGTTGATCCTAATGTAACTTTGCTATTAGCAAGTTGTCCATTTGTAATACCAGCTGTGCTTGATAAATTACTTGTTGTTATTCCAGTTGCCGATATCGTTCCTCCTGATATATTGATACCTGAGCCAGCAGTTAGTGCTCCTTGCTTTGCATTAAATGTATTATAATCGGTATTGCTTAATAATCCTGCAGTTGTTCCTGATACCGATGCAGATGGGATATTAGAAGTACTTGCACTTGTAATTCTTCCTTTACTATCTACTGTTATAATTGGCACACTTGTAGAGGTTACAGTAGATGATCCATAAGTATTTGCTGTTACTCCAGTATTTGTTAAAGTTCCTACACCACTTATGTTTGACGTTCCATCAAAACTAGGACTCGTGTAAGTAATATCACCTGTTATGCCTATAGTTCTTCCTGTTGTTAACCCACTCGCTGTTCCACTTAAGGTTCCTGTAAAGTTTGTTGATGTTACTGAACTAAGACCTGTAACATTGGTATAAGTTCCACCTAAGCTCATTGCAGTTGATCCTAATGTAACTGCACTATTGGCAAGTTGTCCATTAGTAATACCTGCTGTGCTTGATAAATTACTTGTAGTTAATCCAGTTGCAGATATGGTTCCTCCAGTTATATTTATACCTGAACCAGCTGTTAAAGCTCCTTGCTTTGCGTTAAATATATCATAATCTGTTTTACTTAATAATCCTGCAGTTGTTCCTGATACAGATGCAGATGGAATATTTAAAGTATGAACCGATCCAGTTGAGGTGAAAGTTGGTGATAAACTTGTTGAATTTATTGTCGTTGCTAATGTTTGATTAGAAGCAACAATACCATTTAATTTGTACAAACCACTTACTTCCCATTGTGCATTACCATACCCGTCATTTGTTAAAACTGAATTTACCCTAGTGTAAAGGCCGCTATTTATATTTAAAGTATTTGAGGTAAGAGATGTTGCTGTTAATGTACCTGTATTTAATGAAGTAGATGTGATTGCTCCTGCAGCAAAACCACCACTACCATCTCGCTTAACAATTGTATTAGCTGTATTAGATGCAGTAGCTGAATTGATTGCCGTTGCAATTGTATTTGATGCTACGCCTCCAACAGAATTTACGGTAGTAGCTCCCGTACTAATTATTCCAACATCGCCTGACATGTATACATCTGAAGCTGTATTGGAATAGTTTCCTACAATAATTTTATTTGTACCTAGTGGCGCACCAATTGCTGAAGAACCAATTACTACTTCTTCAAGGCTTGTTACCCTTCCTTTACTGTCTACTGTTATTCTTGGAATAAAACTACTGTTTCCATAGGTGTTTGCTGTTACTCCGGTATTTGTTAAAGTTCCTACACCAGTTACATTTGCTGATCCATCAAAACTAGTCGAATAAGCAATATCCCCTGTAATGCCTATGGTTCTTGGTGTTGTTAATCCACTCGCAGTTCCACTTAAGGTTCCTGTAATGGTTGATGCTGAAAAATTACCACTGCCATCTCGCTTAACAATGGTGTTTGCTGTATTAGATGATGTTGCTGAATTAACTATTGTCGCAATTGAAGTTATACTTGCTGTATTAGAAGTTATTCTTGTATCTAAACCAGCTTCGGCATTTGTTGCCCTTGTAATCTCTGCTGTAATACTTGCAGTATTTGCAGTAATGGAATTCGTGTTACTTGTTATGCTTGCAGTATTTGCTGCAATAGAATTCGTGTTACTTGTGATACTAGCTGTATTTGCTGCAATAGAGTTTGTGTTGCTTGTTATGCTTGCTGTATTTGCTGCAATAGAATTCGTGTTACTTGTTATGCTTGCAGTATTTGCTGCAATAGAATTTGTGTTGCTTGTTATACTAGCTGTATTTGCAGTAATGGAATTTGTGTTACTAGTTATACTTGCAGTATTTGCAGCTATTGAATTCGTGTTACTTGTTATGCTTGCAGTATTTGCTGCGATAGAATTCGTGTTACTAGTTATGCTTGCAGTATTTGCTACAATAGAATTTGTGTTGCTTGTTATACTAGCTGTATTTGCTGCAATAGAATTCGTGTTACTAGTTATGCTTGCAGTATTTGCTACAATAGAATTTGTGTTGCTTGTTATACTAGCTGTATTTGCTGCAATAGAATTCGTGTTACTTGTTATGCTTGCAGTATTTGCAGCAATGGAATTCGTGTTACTTGTG
>Ga0214921_10005782_pt1 | contig 17289 bp, 12 predicted proteins | sample LL1505_MetaG_FD_177992 | JGI IMG/M metagenome (GOLD analysis project Ga0214921, IMG submission 177992) | Freshwater microbial communities from Lake Lanier, Atlanta, Georgia, United States - LL-1505 | ecosystem: Environmental > Aquatic > Freshwater > Lake | place: USA: Georgia | collected...
TCATTAATCCAGATAAAAAAGCAAAGGTCGCCGAACTCAAAGAGTTAATGAAAGGCGCCGAAGAGTTATTACTCGCAACCGATGAAGACCGCGAAGGCGAAGCTATCGCGTGGCACTTAGTTGAAGTCTTGCAACCAAAGATTCCAATTAAGCGAATGGTCTTTAATGAAATTACAAAAGAAGCGATTCAAGCAGCTGTAGAAAACACACGCGATCTTGATTATCACCTCATCGATGCGCAAGAAACTCGTCGTGTGCTCGATCGTTTATACGGTTACAGACTCTCTCCGGTTCTTTGGAAGAAAGTTATGCCACGTATTTCTGCGGGCCGTGTGCAATCTGTTGCTACACGTCTGATTGTTGAAAAAGAACGCGAACGTATGGCTTTTATCTCTTCCTCTTGGTGGGACTTAAACGCACAAACTGATCTTGGTTTTACTGCACGCTTACTCACTGTCGATGGCAAGAAAGTTGCTGCTACCGCTGACTTTGGCGCAGATGGCGCAGTTAAAGAAAAGTCACTTGCAAATATTTTGTTACTCGATGAAAAAGGTGCTCGTTCCCTTGTTGATTCCCTCAAAGGAACACCGCTGACTGTTAAGTCAATGGAAGAGTCTCCACGCACTGAAAAACCAAAAGCACCATTTACTACATCCACACTTCAACAAGATGCTGGTTCTCGCCTGGGTTGGGGCGCACAGATCACAATGCGCGTTGCACAACGTCTGTACGAAAATGGTTACATCACATACATGCGTACAGACTCAATTAACTTATCCGAGCAAGCCATCAAAGCTGCTCGCGCATCTGCAAAAGCGTTGTACGGCGCCGACCATGTAGCGGACGCACCACGTGTGTATCAAGGAAAATCCAAGAACGCGCAAGAAGCGCACGAAGCGATTCGCCCTGCAGGAGATTCATTTAAAACACCGGGTGAATTAGCACCAGAGCTTTCTCGCGATGAATTCGCGTTATATGACCTGATTTGGAAGCGCACTGTTGCATCACAAATGACGGATGCTAAGAAGATGCAGATGCGCGTTGATTTTGATGCAACGACAAATGACAAGAGAGAAACAGTTTTCCGGGCAAACGGATCTGTTATTACTTTCCCAGGATTCCTTGCAGCGTACGACGACATCGTCGAAGAAAAAACAGATGAAGAGTCAGAAGATAAGCGCTTACCTGCAATGACCGTGGGACAAGCAGTAAAGGTCAACGAATACAACTGCGAAGGCCATGACACAAAACCACCTGCTCGTTACACAGAACCAACACTTGTAAAAAAACTAGAAGAACTCGGTATTGGTCGTCCTTCAACATTCGCATCCATTATTCAAACAATTCAAGATCGCGGATATGTTTACAAGCGCGGCCGCGCATTAGTGCCAACATTCTTAGCTTTCTCTGTTACAGGATTGCTCGAAACACACTTCACAAAGCTCGTTGATTACGAATTCACAGCGAGCATGGAAGAAGATCTCGACAAGATTGCTGCAGGGGAGGCGGGTCGCGTTGATTGGTTACGCGACTTTTTCTACGGCCATGATGGACAACCAGGACTTAACGAATTATCTGCAGACCTTGGTGCAATTGATGCACGCGAAGTAAACACAATGCGCTTGGCCCCAGATATCGAAATCCGTGTTGGTCGCTATGGTGCATACTTGCAACAAGGCGAAGGTGAAACACGCAAGCTTGCAAATATTCCAGAGACAATGGCGCCAGATGAACTGACTCTTGATGCTGCTATCGAAATTCTCGCAAAGCCATCAGGAGAACGCGAACTAGGTATCGATCCTGCAACTAACTTGCCAATCATTGCGAAATCCGGTCGCTTTGGTCCGTACATCACAGAAGTTTTCCCCGTAGAAGTTGTTCCAGAAGGTGCGAAGAAAAAGCGCAAGAAAGCGGATGATCCAAAACCAAAGACAGCATCCCTTCTTTCAACAATGACGCTAGACACTGTTACGTACGAAGATGCAATTAAATTGCTCTCACTTCCACGTGTACTCGGCACCAACAGTGCAGGCGAAGAAATCACTGTACAAAATGGACGCTATGGTCCTTATTTAAAGGCTGGCGCTGATTCGCGCACACTTACATCAGAAGATCAGTTGTTCTCTATTTCATTGGATGAAGCGCTCGAGATTTACTCAAAGCCAAAAGAGCGTCGCCGTGGTGTTGCAAAGCCACCACTTAAAGAACTCGGAAAAGATCCAGGCACAGAAAAAGATGTCATTGTTAAAGATGGTCGCTTCGGTATGTACGTCACCGACGGTGAAACAAATGCAACGCTTCGTCGCGGTGACACACTCGAAGCTTTAACTCTTGATCGCGCACTCGAATTACTTGCTGGCCGCCGCGCGTGGGAAGCTGAAAACGGGCCATCTCCAAAGAAGTCACGTAAGAAGGCTGCCCCTAAGAGCCCAAAGGCTAAGGCGCCATCTCTAACCAAGAACACAGTCAAAGCTACTGGCAAGAAGAAAGCCGCAAAAAAGAAAGATTAGTTTTTAGTGCCTGGAGCCAAAACTTTTAAGCCCAGTTGCTCTGCATTTTTAGCCATTAGTTTGTCGTATGTAATTAAACCGCCTGTAGCTGTGCTTAGGAATATTAATGTTGCAACATGAATTGCATCGAGAGAACGCAGAGTAACTTCGTGCGAGAAATTTTCAGCAATAGTAAGAATGCTTGGAATAGGCTCGACAATATTTATTTTGGCTAACTCGCTTTGTGCAAGCTGTACCCGTGAAGGGTCGATTCGCTGAACTGTTCGCAAAACTTCAACCCGAGAGATGCTTGAAGTGATGGCAGGTTCTGTAATGAATTTAGCGAGGGCGGCACTCTCATCCTCTTGAAAAATAATTTTTAGAATGGCAGAGCTATCTAGGTAGTAGCTCAATATCTAGCCTCAGCCCGCATCTCGAGCAATACCTGCGACGCACTCTTTGTGCCCTTGAGTTTTGCTGGACTCTTAGTTGGTCGCCACTCAGGGTTACTTGCAGGTGTAATAAATCCTGCTTCAATAAACTCTTCATATAAGGATCTTGCGATAGGCACAAGGCGAGCAACTGGAATGCCATGTTCCGTTATTTCTACAACGGACCCTTCTTTTACTTGATCCAAAATTTGCGAAGCGGATTGACGCAATTCACGAACTCCGAAAGAGAGAGGCTCAAGATCTTTGCCATTTAAGTTCTTTTTACCGCCCATAGGGGAAGTGTAGCACAATATTATTAATGTGCTACATCGTGGAGTGGCCTAAATAGGCTCAAAAAGCCTTGTCAGAGCCTTAGATAGGATTGCCTTCATGTCCACTCTGCCAAGACCGGCCGCGCCTGCCCAGGATGAGACGCGCGGTGTTTTGGCGATTCCAGCATTTAGAAAACTCTGGAACTCGATGGTTTTTTCTTCCCTCGGTGATTGGCTCGGATTACTTGCAACAACTGCGCTCGCGCAACAACTCTCTGGTGATAGCTATGCAAAAGCAAACTTTGCAATCGCAGGTGTTTTTATTGCGCGCCTATTGCCATCTGTCTTCTTAGGACCAATCGCTGGTGTGATCGCTGATCGCTTTGATCGCCGCAAACTCATGGTTGTCTGCGACATCTTGCGCACAGCGCTCTATATATCTATTCCAATTGTTCATAACTACTTCTGGCTCTACACCGCAACCATTCTGGTCGAGTGCGTAACTCTCTTCTGGTCACCTGCAAAAGAAGCATCGGTTCCAAATCTTGTTCCGCGCACAAAGCTGGAGAGTGCAAACCAAGTTTCACTACTTGCCGCATACGGTACTGCTCCAATTGCTGCGGCCATCTTTTCTATCCTTGCCTTGTTCAGTAACGCTTTTAATGCGTTATTACCGTCATTTGCCGCGAACGCTGTTGATATTGCGCTCTATATAAACGCTGCAAGTTTTGCTTTCGCGGCGTACACAATTTGGGGATTACACGAAATTCCTAAAGCGAAGACTCCAAAGAAAGGCTCAGAAGCAGGAGTTGCTAAATCACTCTGGCAAGGGTGGAAAGCAGTCTCTGGTTCAAAGATTATTCGCGGGCTCATTGTTGGCATGGTTGGTGCATTCGTTGCCGCCGGTGCGGTCATTGGTCTTGCACGCACATTCGTAGGCGATCTAGGCGGCGGTGAAGCTGCATACGGTGTTCTCTTTGGTGCTGTCTTTACTGGTCTGGCCCTCGGTATTGCTGCTGGGCCGAAGGTCTTTGCACAATTCTCACGTCGCCGTTTATTTGGTGCATCCCTTACAACTGCAGGAATCTTCCTTGTATTACTCGCTCTTATTCCAAACTTAGTTCTCGCTGTATTTATTGTTATTTTCCTCGGTGCATTCTCCGGAATCTGTTGGGTTACCGGCTTCACGATGCTCGGCATGGAAGTACATGATGATGTTCGTGGTCGCACATTTGCATTCGTGCAATCACTGATTCGAGTAACACTGGTTGCTGTTCTTGCGATTTCACCGCTCATTGCTGCAGCTTTTGGCAAACACACATTTAAGTTTGAAAATACAGAGCTGACCTATAACGGCGCTGCAATCACAATTCTTATCGCAGGTGTTATCGCAGCATTCATTGGTTCTATTTCATATCACCAGATGAAAGATCGCCCGAACGTTTCACTCTGGTCAGATATTGCTAATGCGATTAAAGGCGAACTTGGTTCGATCACTGGTGCGCAAACTAAAGGTGTATTCATTGCATTCGAAGGCGGAGAAGGCACAGGAAAATCTACGCAATCAAAACTCCTTAAGAAGTGGCTAGAAAATGAGGGCGAAGAAGTTGTTCTCTCTCGCGAACCTGGTGGTACTGATTTGGGACAAGGCTTACGAAAGATTTTGCTAGGTCACGAAACTGGTGCGATCTCACCACGCGCAGAAGCACTTCTTTACGCAGCCGATCGCGCACACCATGTTTTCTCAACTATTCGCCCAGCACTCGATCGCGGCGATGTTGTTATTACCGACCGTTACTTTGATTCTTCAATTGCTTACCAAGGCGCAGGTCGTGTGCTTGAGCCAAATGAAGTTGCACGTATTTCTCGATGGGCTACCGAATCACTCTTTCCAACGCTGACAATCATTATTGATATGCCAGCCGAAGTTGGTCTTGGCAGACTCAAGAGCCGCGATCGCCTTGAAGCAGAACCACTTGCATTCCACGAACGTGTGCGCAATGAGTTCTTACAAATCGCTTCTATGGACCCAGAGCGCTATTTGATTGTTGATGGCACACAGCCAATAGATGACATCCACGAACAAATCATTTCCAGAGTCGGTGAAATACCAGCACTCAAGCGCAACTCTGAAAAACAGAAGAAAACCAAGCGCCGCGTAAAGAAAAAGCCATGAGCGTCTTTGACACATTAGTTGGGCAAGAACACATGATTGCGCAGTTACAAGGCGCGATTCTTTCTGCAAAAAATGGCGAAGAAACACAAGAGATGACACATGCATGGGTCTTTACTGGCCCACCTGGCAGTGGTCGCTCCAGTGCTGCTGTTGCATTTGCACAAGCACTTGTCTGTCCCAATCTTGGTTGTGGCATATGCAATGCGTGTTTATCTGCGGCCAACGGTGGGCATCCGGATGTTGAAATCATTCGCACAGAGGGACTATCGATCAAGATTGACGAAGTACGCGAGCTTCTTGCACGCGTTGCGTGGGCGCCTTCTATGGGTGGATGGCGCGTGGTTGTTATGGAAGATGCTGATCGGTTAACCGAATCAGCAGCTAATGCGCTTTTAAAAGCAATTGAAGAACCTGGCAATCGCACAGTCTGGTTGCTCTGTGCGCCCACTCTTCACGATGTATTGCCAACTATTCGTTCTCGCTGTCGTCACATGCAGCTTGTCACACCAAGTACAAAAGATGTTGCAGCTGTTTTGCAATCGCGCGATGGAATATCACCGCAGATGGCTGACTTTGCAGCGCGCGTGAGCCAAGGACACATTGGACGCGCTAAGTACATCGCCACAAACGAGCACGTACGCAGCAATCGCAAAGTAATCATGAACCTTGCGCTGCACCTTACAAATGTCTCAGAAGCATTCAAAGCAGCACAGACACTCGTTGATCTTGCTACTGAAGATGCTAAGGCTGCGGCAGAAATACGAGATGAGAGAGAACAAGAAGAACTCGCACAGGCTTACGGCAAAGGTGCCACGGGTGGTGGAATGGCAACCGGTGGATCTAAAGCTCTCAAAGAATTAGAGAAAGAACAGAAGACGCGTACCACACGTATGGTCCGGGACTCACTTGATGCGGCTCTACTTGATATTGCCACTTTGTATCGCGACATCATGATGATTCAATCCGGTCACGTTGATTCGCTGATCAATATTGAAATGGCAGAAGAGATAAGAACGCTTGCAACTATTTTGCCGACGCATCGCACGATTCAAAAGCTAAATGCAATCATGAAAGCGCGCAAGAATCTTGGCTACAACGCAGCACCGCTGCTTACTATCGAAGCGTTAATGTGCGAACTCGTTTAATTGCAGCATTAGCAATCTCTGCGCTGCTGCTCACTGGATGCGTTCAAGAAGTAAAACCAGTCAAACTAGAAACGATTCAGGATTTTCAGACACAAAAGATTAAGTGGCGTTCCTGCTTTGACACACTCAAGTGCACAGACGTGTTGGTACCGATTGATTACACAAATATAAAACTAGGCACATTCAGGATTGCTGTCCTCAAGCACGAAGCAAGCAATAAGCAAGATCGCATCGGCTCTATGTTCGTTAACCCTGGTGGCCCCGGTGCATCAGGCGTTGAATACGCCTACGACGCCGAATACATAGTAAGTCCGCAGCTGTTGGCGCTCTACGACATCGTCGGCTTTGACCCACGTGGAGTTGGGCGCAGCGCACCAATTCGTTGCCTCACAGATGATGAAACAGATGCTAATTACGCGTCGGATTCGAAGCCAGATAACGCGCAAGAGTTCGATACATTAGTTAAAGAAGCACAGGATTATGTTGCTAAGTGCGAGAAGAACACAAAGAACTTAACTGCATACAGCACAGAAAATGCTGCGCGCGATATGGATGTTATTCGTGCAGTGCTAGGAGATAAAAAACTAAATTACCTCGGCAAGTCATACGGCACATACCTTGGAACTATTTATGCGCAACTATTTCCAGACAAAGTTGGTAGAGTTGTTCTAGATGGTGCAATAGATCCAGGTGCAACACCGCTACAACAATCGCTTATACAAGCTGTTGGTTTCGATAATGCACTCGATGCGTTTATTAAAGATTGCCTTCAGTTAGATACATGCCCGCTACCAAAGGATGCAACTAAACAATACTTCACGGAATTGTTTGACTCAGTTGCTAAGAAACCACTGACCACGCGCACCAAGCGCGTTGCTACTGAATCTCTCGTTGTGCTCGGTACAGCATCTGCTTTATATGACAACGAATCTGGTTGGCCGATGCTACGAGTTGCACTCAAGCAAGCGAAGACTGGTAACGGTTATATGTTCTTATCTCTTGCCGATGCATACACAGGTCGACAACTCAACGGAACGTATCCAACAAACGAAGGTGATTCCGGGTTTGTTATTGATTGTCTAGATTGGAATGATTCACGAAGTAATGAACAAATTGTGCAGGATGCCGAACAATTCAAAGCACAGGCGCCTGTATTTGGTCCTTATCTTGCTTACTCAGGTATGTCATGTAAATACTTTTCTGGTATTAAGCAACCGATAAAGATAGATCAGATTCAAACAACACCCATTATTGTTATTGGCACACTACGGGACCCTGCAACTCCATATTCATGGGCGGTTGCACTGAACAAGCTGATTTCTAATTCGCGGTTGGTTACTTTAGATGGCGATGGCCACACCGGCCACGGACGCGGATCTACCTGCGTTGATAAAACCGTGGATACCTATTTCATTACCGGCAAACTCCCCGCCACGGACCAGAAATGCGACCTCAGCACCGCTCTCTAACTCTTGTTTCACGCACACTAAATGGTAAAAAGCACCCCTTTTCATAGGGTTAGATTTACCCATGCGCTTAGACCATGTCTCATATGTAACTTCCCATGATCAATTAGCCGACACTGTTCAACGCCTTGGCGCTCGCCTCGGCAGCACATTTGTTGATGGTGGAATTCATCCACGTTTTGGTACACGCAACTTCACACTTCCACTGCAAAATGGTCACTACCTCGAAGTTGTTTGCCCACTTGATCATCCTTCATCAGATTCAACTCCCTTTGGAAAAGCAGTTTCACAACGCGCGGCAGAAGGTGGCGGCTGGCTTACTTGGGTTGTTGCAGTCGATGATGTCTCAAAGATTGAAAAGCGTTTAGGGCGTGCTGCTGTTGACGGTCACAGAACAAAGCCAGACGGAAAAGATTTAGCTTGGAAGCAAATTGGCGTTTTAGGAACGTTAGAAGATAAGCAACTTCCATTCTTTATTGAATGGCTTTCACTTGATCACCCATCAACAGATGGCAAGGCAATCGCAAAGATTGTTAAAGTTGAAATCGCTGGGGACGAATCACGAATCGAAGAATGGCTTGGATCAGAACTCCGCGCAGCTATTGGATCAGACGTTGAAGTTGAGTGGGTAGCAGCAGCTGCCAGCGAAGGTGAATCAGGAATTGTTGCCGTGCATGTGATGACACCTAGTGGTGTTGTGAGACTGGATTAGTTTGATAAATAATTCAGCCCAAAGATTCCAAACAAAGTCTTTGAATCTAATCTCAATTAACTTACAATAACTCGGTGAAGGTCATGATAAAGCAAAAAAATACTATTGATAAATTCAAAAGTATAATTCCAGGTTTTAACTCCTTTGAGTTTTTAGGCTATTCAGTATTCAAAAATTATTATCCTGCGGCTGAGTTACAGACAAAGCGATGGATTTTGCGGAATCTGCCAAAGGACGGGGTTTTTATTGATGTTGGTGCTAATGTTGGAATATTAAGCGCCTGTGCGGCGTTGAAGGCCACGCAAGGAAAAGTAATTGCAATTGAACCGACGGATACCTACGAACTTCTAGTTGAAAATTTATCAAATTTACCGAAGCCCGCTGCAAAGTTTGAACTCTTAAATCTAGCAATTGGAAATTCTTCTGGTGAAAAGAAAGAAACGATTTATAAGATTTGGGGTGATAAGCCTGAAACAAAACTATATAACTTCAAAAAACTAGACGATGTAATCTTTGATTTAGAAATTAACAGACTAGATGTTATAAAGATTGATACAGATGGGTATGAATTAGAAGTTCTAAAAGGTGCAAAAAATTCAATTCTAAAGTTTCGCCCTTTTCTCATTGTTGAAGTAAATGAAGCATTAGCAACACGTGGGGTGACCATTCAAGAGATTTTTGATTTTGCGATTGAACAGAGATATACGTCAGCACAAATTCTTGATGGCGGTAATATAATTTTGCAAAGTGAATGGAAGATTGGTGACGTTTGGCCAAATAGTATTTCTATTTCAACTGATCGCGAGCGAGTTTTTCTTGCAAATAAAGGTGAAAAATTGTTTGAGGTATTATCTCCTGCAGCATCTCATCTATTGCAAGGCACAACCACAACTAAAAACCAAAAAAATTCTTTTGTAGAAGGCACTGTTGACACCTGGGCATTCGCAGCAGTTTACGAAATTTCAAATACGGAAGCGTTACCTGAAAAAGTTTTGATTTCAGTTAGAGGTAGGAACTTTTTTGGAGAGATAGGAATCGCAGCACTGAATGGCGATTCATCGGTTTTTGTAAGTGATGAGAAATATGTAACAGTACCAGGAGATTTTGAGTTACTCTTAAACGTTAATCGATATGAAGGGAAAATTGTAATTAGATCAATCTCTCAGAGTGCATTTAAGTTTGAAATTCATTCCATATCTTTTTATGAAATTGAAGGAATGGGAACAACAGAAATGTTTAATATTCCTGAAGTTCCACAAGTTACGGCAAAGATTTTTTTTCAAAATCTAAATCTGGAAGTTAATGAGGCAAGTCTGCCGAAACTATTTCATTCCGATGACGGCTTTAAAATGGAGCAAACAAGTGCCCATTTCTTGAAAACTTTTTTTACCGCATTTCGTCCAGAGAGGCATTTAGAAATAGGAACCTGGGAAGGTTTTGGATCTGAGCTCGCACTCAACAATGGTGCTGAAAAAGTATGGTCAATTGAAAAATACGAGAGACTAAATCCAGAGTACGGCTCTAGATATCTAGAGGATCATCAGACTTTTGAGCCTGGATGGATTGTTTCTTCAGAAAATCGGTCTCGCTTCATGCAGCTAATTGGAACATCAGCCGATTTCTTGCATGACCAGGCTCTTCCTAGTTTCTATAATTCAATTCTAATTGATGGTGCACACGATAAACAAAGCGTGATTGATGACACAAGATTTGCTTTAACTCATATAGAGATTGGATCAATAGTTATCTGGGACGACTATCCCGTGCGACCTTCAGATTTGAACATAGCACGTAGCGGCGTTTTGGAAGCCATAAATTATTTATTCGAAGAGCTACTGGAAAAATTCCACCTCTATCAAATTCAAGGCACTTCCTTGCTTATTGGAGTACGCAAATAATTTAAATATGCGCCGTGATCATCAAATGCCACCCTAAGTGTTTTTCTAGGGCATCGAAAACTGTGGGGGGCATAGCGTTAAACCAGGGTTCTCTTACGTAATTGTAGTTTTTATACTCTTCGACAACGTACGGAAATACGTGGTCTTGCGAAACATTTGTAACCTTGAAGCCTATTTTTTCTAATGTTTCCGTAATTTGAGGAGATGTATAGGTGTTTGCAATAGGACAGCCGTATTGAGCCTCTGGTTGATCTAATCCAGCTGCAATCATTGCACTCTTCCACGAATTCTCTGCATAGACCATCATTTTAAAAACAGAATCACTGTGCATGAGTTTATGAATACCTTTAAGTGCATTTTCTAAACTTGGCGTATGGTGAAGTACACCAAAAGAATAGATCAAATCAAAACATTCTCCCTCCAACAATCTGTCGATTTCTTCAGCATTACCTTCTAGAAATCTGCCAGACAATCCATAAACCTTAAATCTTGTCTTGGCTAACTCCAAAGATTCAGAAGAAAGTTCAACCCCAGTATAAACTGCACCGGCTCTTGCAAAATTGGTTGCATCAGTACCAATTCCGCAACCAATTTCAAGAACTCTTTTCCCATTCCAAGTGCCAAAATCTGCAAAATCAGGAATATGGGGTTCAACGAAATACTTTCTCTCTTCTACTTCATCAAAATACTGTTTAGAACCTACAGGGGCATTTGAATGGCGCAAATTACAGGGGCGAGAATTCCAAAAATTTTGTACGTCTTCCAGACTGGGAACTGTATTTTGCATACCATAATTGTATAGAGGGTAGAAATTTCAGCAACAAGCAAGACCGCAAAAATTTTGATTTTTTACGCTTATTCGAGAACTAAATGGATTTATACGGCACCCCGAACTCTTCGAAAAATTCTCAAACCTTAGATCCGAAGGAATTGCCTAGCGCACTTCTTTATTCTAAGACGGATTTTTGGGCCAAAAATCGAAAGAATTCGATTAGAAAATTTGATAGTGCTAGTAAACTGATTCGAAGATTTCAATCCATAGTCAAATGAAACCCCACTGTTTAAAAGATTCTGTTGTAAGGCTTTATTCGGAATTTCCGATTTTGCTTGACCAGTTAAAATTCCTGAGTAGTTATTGAAAAGGGGTACGCTAAAAAGTTTTCGCGTCTTGGTTCGTGTTGCCCAATTCTGTGCCCTGATTAATAAAACTCTTGATTTATTTAGGCGTGCCTTTCTGGCCCACGAATCTAATTCTAGAACCATCTGACCAACAGCGTGCATGTTTGGAAACGTTTCGGACACTGTATACCCATTTGCTGATGGAACTGGAGTTTCAGATTCAAGTCCAAGATCAAGAATTATCAATTTGAAGTTATTTATTTCTTCGTTGAATTTCTCACAAACAAATAAAATCAAATTCAATTTCTGACAAACGTTCGTTAACCACTTGATGAGGTTTTCGTTATACGAAACCAGAAGAACTTCATCGTTTTCGTGTAAAAGTTGAATTTCGTCCATTAAAAATGCCGAAGAGTGTTTTAGTGAGTAGTCAAGATTTCTTTGCATTTCTACAGAATCACCTACCGGAAGCATTCTTCCTTCATCTAGCACCCCATAACTTAAATCAATACCTATTTGAACTTTTCGTTTATAGTCGTCTAATTGAAAGGTTTGTAAATCTATGTCTGCAAGTCCCCAGTTAGCGTCATTCTTGTAACTTTCGAAAACTAATAATTCATCGTTAGTATCATCAGAATTGTGGTAAATCGTTGAAGTCCGCATGTGATTTTGGTGAAATATGGACAACTCTTCAGGATCTATGAAGAGCAAGCCATCAGAAAGTTTATTCATTTGTATTGCAGCTCTTGTATCTACGTGCCACCCTTTCAGCATGTCTTCCGCAAAGCCTGTCACCACGTACCAAAGATCTTTTGGAGCAAGTTGAAAATCCCCAACGCCGTCAGGCAGGACCAATTGTTGACTCTGATCTAAAGTAATGCTCACATTTTTCTCTAGGAACTTGCGCTGGTGCCATTTTCGAAGAGTTTCTTGAATAGCTTGTGGGTCCCTACGATCAAAACTTTCCCATATGAATTCTGGAATTTCGTACCTATATGCAACTGTTGGAGATTGATTGTATTTTTCGGCAATGTCTCGCAGAGATAGCTGGGGCGGATTCAGAAGCAAAATATCTGTATTGGTGTTAAGTATCCATTTTGATTCTTTGCTAACCCTTCTCATACCAACATTTCGTGCAAGAGGTTCTAAAACCATTTTATTTGCTTGCCCAGCAAATTGCGCGTGGATTGATGGAGGTACAACCACAATTTTCAACAATTTTTTAGCAAATTCAGAGAGATTATCATGTATTGAAATAGGCATTGCTGGGTACCCCAAGGGTGAATTCCAGTCAACAAATATTATTTCATCGGTAGAGGTGAGGCCATTTGCAATCGAATTAATACTTTGAGATACACGTTTAGATAAGTTGTATCCGTGGTTATCGTTTCTACCTATTAAAACAACACTGAGCACTCTCGAATTGTAGTTTAAATCAGCTTTTTTGAGTCAAAAAAGCCTTAAGCAGATGAAAAATTAAGCTAATTTACCTCAAAACCAATATTTCCAATTATTCTTCTACCATGGAAATCACGGTAATTGGTCTAGGAAAATTAGGCTTACCACTTGCCGCGCTCTTGGCGAATTCAGGTCACAAAGTTAGAGGTTTCGACAGCTCGCATGGATTACGTGAATCTTTAAATGCAGAAAAATTTCAATCGAACGAACCTCAATTAAATGAATTATTGACGACTGGCAAATCCAATCTCAAGATTTGCGAATCAATCGAAGAAGCTGTCCAAGACTCCGAGGCAGTGTTTGTTATAGTTCCAACTCCAAGTTTGCCGTCAGGACACTTTTCGAATGAGTATGTTCTTTCCGTAATTGAAAATATGGGACCTGCATTAATCAAGACAAAAAACAAAATTGTAATTGATATAGTAAGTACAGTAATGCCTGGTTCATGCAAGGGATCAATCTGGGATGCTCTAGAAAAAAGTGCAAATTCGAAAATCGGGGAAAAGGTAGGACTTTGCTATAACCCGGAATTCATCGCCCTTGGATCCGTTATCAAGGATATGCAATATCCGGACATGCATTTGCTCGGCGAGTCACATAACTGGGCTGGTGATGTTATTGAGAATGCTTTGACATCAGTGGTAAAAAAACAAGTTCCCTGTCAAAGAATGAATTTAACCGAAGCGGAACTTGTAAAGATAGCAATTAACAACTTTGTTACCATGAAGATCTCATATGCTAATTCTTTATACCAAGCAGCTGAAAAAATAAAAGGAATTGATATAGATAGAGTCACCAATGCGATTGGATTAGATTCTAGAATTGGAAATAAATACTTAAAGGGTGCAGCACCTTACGGTGGACCGTGCTTTCCTAGAGATACGAGAGCGCTAGCTGCGCTGTATAGTGAATTAGACATTCACCAAGGTTTACCAATTGCCACAGAACAAGTTAACAATTCACATGTAGATTTCATAAAAAATTATGTAGCCGCAAATATTCACCAATCAAAAAAAGTGGGCGTAGTCGGTATTTCATATAAGCCAGGCACACCTGTCATCGAGGAGAGTCCTGGGGTTGCGATAGTTAACGCATTGTTAGATCAAGGACTTGACGTAACGACTTGGGATGACGAAGGGGCGGTTGTTGGCCCAGCTAATTCAACTAAAGCAGAAGCACAAACTTCTCTAGAAATGTTATTGGCAAATGTTGACTTCGTTGTCGTTACAAGACCCCTGGATCAGGCTGCGCAAATTCTTAAACAGGTTAGTCAATCAGGAAAACCTTGGCTGGATCTTTGGCGACAAAAGTATTAAACATGTATGGCGTTTCAGTATCTGCAGTTATACCGAGTATAGGAAGGGTTTCATTAAGGTATGCCGTGGCATCTGCACTCGCACAGTCCTATGCACTAAAAGAAGTTATCGTAGTTTTAAACGGGCAATTTGATTTTCGAAACATAATAGAAAGCTTTCCCCCCGACAATCGTTTAAAAATCATAAAGTTGAAAAATGCAGGAGTCTCAGCAGCAAGAAATGCTGGAATTAGTGCTGCCACTAGTGAGTTTGTGGCATTTTTGGATGATGATGATTTTTGGTATCCAAATAAGATTGAAATTCAATTACGTAACAATTTAGTAAAGCAGGCTGATATTTTAAGTTGTCGAGCAAAGTTTGAAGGTAGGTCGAATAGAATTAAACCCAAGCGATTATTGGAGAATCAAGATTTACTTTCCAAAATATATGGACAGAGATTCCTATTTTCGAGAAATTATGGAATCCCTACTCCATCAGCAATAGTCAGAACTCAACTCGCAAGAAAATTCCCATTTGATGAAAAATTGTCAGAGCGCGAAGACCTCTGGTTTTTCCATACGCTGTTAAAAAATGGGGCAACGATATGCCAAATCCCAGATGTCTTATTGACCGTGAATTCTCGAAAGTTATCTGGCGACAGAAATGTCACACTTGAAAGTGATATTCAGTGGTTTTCTAAACTCGAATCTGTAAAGAAAAATCTCGGCTGGAGTTTTTTACTTAATGTTGGATTGCGAAATAGAGTTGCTGCCGGAAAGCCCTTTTCTGCAGTAAAACTATTTTTCTTGGCTCTGAAGAAGTAAAACTATTTTTTATATTTTTCTTGTGCTTGATCATTAATCCAAGCATAGGTTTTTGTGAGGCCTTGTTCGAGAGACATGCTGTAATCCCACCCGAGAACCTGTCGAATTAAACCATTTGCGGAATTTCTTCCCCTGACTCCGGTGGGTGCATCAAGTTTGTGTTTTCGAGTCACTTTCTTATCACTTATTTTTGAGATAATTTCTATCATCTGGTTGATTGTGACCATTTCTTCAGATCCAATGTTGATTGGCTCAGAAAAATTTGAATTCATCAATCTTCTAGTTGCTTCAATGCACTCATCTATAAAAAGAAAAGAACGAGTTTGCAATCCATCACCCCAAACTTCAATTTCTCCGCCTTCCTGAGGGAGCATTGCTATTTTTCGTGCTAACGCAGCAGGTGCTTTCTCGCGTCCACCATCCCATGTTCCTTCAGGTCCATAGATGTTGTGATATCTCGCGATTGCTATGGGAATTTTATAATTTCGATTGTAAGAAAGAAAAAGTCTTTCACTAAAGAGCTTCTCCCACCCATATTCGCTATCCGGATTAGCAGGGTAGGCACTTGACTCTTCGCAGTTTGGATTATCTGGGTCCATTTGATTGTGCTCTGGATACATGCAAGCTGAACCTGAGTAGAAAATTTTAGATTTATTAATTTTGTTTCGCGCATTTATTTCACGCTGAGAATCTAGTACATTCAAATTAATCGTGGCTGAATTATGCATGATGTCCGCATCATGATCGCCGGTAAAAACAAACCCGGCTCCACCCATGTCAGCGGCAAATTGATAGATCTCATCAAAAGCTAGATCGGGAGCATCAAGAGTTAAAACTTGTTTCACCAATGCAGGATTTCTTAAATCACCAATAATGAAATCATCGGCCACTGAAGCTGAGAATTCTGGATTTTTCAGGTCTACTCCACGCACCCAGTAGCCTTCGCTCTTAAGTCTCTTGACCATATGGCTGCCAATAAATCCACCAGCACCAAGTACTAATGCTTTTTTCATAGAGTCTCCAAGTAGAAATCTGTGGGAAATTCAAAAGTTACCCCACATGGGCAGTATATATAAGGCAGATCGTACTTGAATGGGCGTGGGCGTACTAGAAGTAGGCTTGACCTATGAAGTTGCGCGTAGCACTCGCACAGATCAACCCAACAGTTGGTGATCTTGTTGGAAATGCTGCCCTCATCACCAAGTACACACAAGAAGCATCCGCAGCATCTGCCGATGTCATTGTTTTTCCTGAGATGGTTTTAACTGGCTATCCCGTCGAAGACCTTGCACTGCGCGCATCCTTTAGAAGCGCAAGTAAAAAAGCCTTAGCGCAATTAGTGAGCGACATAGATCCAACAATTGTTGCAGTGGTGGGTTATCTCGATGAATCATCGAGCGGAGCTCCGCAAAATAGAGTTGCAGTTATTCATGGCTCTGCAGTTGTTGCAACGTATACAAAGCGGCATCTACCGAACTATGGCGTCTTCGATGAGTTTAGAAACTTTGTGCCAGGGGATTCAACGCTAGTTCTTCGAATTAAAGGCGTAGATGTAGGAATTGCCATTTGCGAAGATATTTGGCACCCACTTTCAGATCTTGCGGCGCGTAAGCCGGGCCTTGTCCTTGTTCCAAATGGTTCGCCCTTTGAACGCAATAAAGATGATGTGCGATTAGCACTTGTTCAAAAGCGGGCGAAAGAAATAGGAGCACCACTTGCATACGTCAATATGACTGGTGGGCAAGATGACTTGGTCTTCGATGGCGACACCATCGTTGTTGATACACAGGGTTCTGTGATTTCGCGAGCCGCACAATTTCAAGATCAACTCCTCCTCGTTGATATCGAATCAGCAACACAGACTTCTACTCCAGATGCTGTTATTTCAGAAAGCGGCAGCGATGCAACAGGATCTGTTGCAGCAACTATTGCTGCGCGCATGAGCGATGAGGAAGAAATATGGAGCGCCCTTGTCATGGGGCTTCGGGATTATGTGGCAAAGAA
>Ga0214921_10005783_pt1 | contig 17289 bp, 18 predicted proteins | sample LL1505_MetaG_FD_177992 | JGI IMG/M metagenome (GOLD analysis project Ga0214921, IMG submission 177992) | Freshwater microbial communities from Lake Lanier, Atlanta, Georgia, United States - LL-1505 | ecosystem: Environmental > Aquatic > Freshwater > Lake | place: USA: Georgia | collected...
TACAAAGTGCAGCAACATAAACTTCCGTTCCTCCTACAGAATCAGGTAAAAAGTTTTTAAGACAGTGAAAAATCTTCACTAAAGTGATTGGTTATTACGCTGTGAGTAATCAAACATCTTAGTAAAGTGAACTAATATTACCAGAGATATGAACAGGTACAAAATAAACAATACAAAATTCATTTAAGGGATTTTTGTTTGGCAAATAAGGATAATAAAGTGAATGCAGTACCTAGTTTTCCCTCCTTAAAGACAAGCCTAAAAATATTTGAAAAAAAGATTTTCTTTTGGTTTGTCATGATTAGATTATTTATCTGATCACTAAACGGTAAATATTTACTCACAATATCTTTTGTATATGCGTAGTTATTAAAAATATTACTATCATTACCTATTTTTAAACTAAATGCTTGTTGGGGATGTAACCTCCACCAAAAAAGATCTCTATTGATAGCTACAACAGAAAATCGAGAAGCGATTTTGAGTGTCAAATGGTTGTCCGAAGGCATCCCATAATCTTCAAACATTCCAACAGATTTAAAAACCTCTCTCTTAAATAAGAGTCCTGAGGGTCCACAAAACAATAGGCCTCCTTCAAAAAAATGCTGCTGCAAAGCTTCCTCAGAAGATATTAAATATGGCAGTGGTTTTTTACAAGGCCCACAGGTGAGGCAAAATGCCAAACCTGCTTCAGGGAAGCCCTCCAAAGCATCCACCATCATTTTAAGACTATAAGGATAAATGATATCGTCTGAATCTACATATTTTAAATACTTACCCGTGGCATACGAAGCTGCCTTGTTTCTGTTACCAAACTGTCCAAGATTTTTTTGATTCTTAAATAGCCTGATTCTTTTATCATTTGTAGCATATTTTTCTGCAATAGTAAATGTATCATCGTTAGAATTATCGTCAACAATGATTAATTCAAAATTAGAGAATGTAGATATCAGAACACTTTCAATAGCTTCTGCGATAAAAGCCTGACGGTTATAGCTGGTTATTAATACGCTAACTAAAGGTTCGCTCATAAATTCTTTCTCTGTTTTCCTTGTGGAATTTCGTTACAAATTTGTTTATGAAATGTTTCAATCCCGATTAAACCATCATTGTGTAAAATTGAATTGAATCGCTTGGTAGATTTGTAACAAGCAACATAAGCAGCTATATTATATTTCAACCAAAAATATTTCTCAGAAAATTTGAGTAAACGGTGCCTGATCAAAAAATAGCTTGCTCTAATGATAGGAATTAGAAGTTCTGTTTTAAGTGGCTTAAAGCCAAAATGCTTGTAAAAATGGTAATTAACCGTAAACTGCAAACGGTACGCATAATCATAATCCAAATGATGGTAATGATAAACTATTAATGAAGGATCATACACCAATGTATAGCCCTTTAATAAAGCATCACGGCTCCAGATCCAATCTTCGGCAAACCGGGTGTTAGTAAAAGGCAAGTCTTGTAGGGCTGAATTACGATACATTGCCACTACATTATCCCAAGCAATAAGATCTGCTTTTTCAACATTAGTTAATGTTTCTAAATCGTTAGGATTTTTCAATTTCCTGTACTGGGTTCGCGGCTCTGTAAAACGTTTAAACCATAAAATAGGATTTTTATCCAATTCATGAGGAACAGCCTGGTGACCAACTACGCCCATATATTCACTATTCGAAAAGTGGCTGCTCATTTTTTGCAATAAATTCGGAGCTGATAACCAAGCATCCTGTACTGTAAAAAAAAGTAGATCGCCAGACGCAAAGTCTACACCTATATTACGAGTTAGGCCGTGATTAAATTCTTGGGGTGGAATTGATAATACACGTGCTCCATATTCTTGTGCTATTGTTGCACTTTGATCTGATGAATTCGAATCAATGATAATAATTTCAAGTAAACCAATACCTACTTGATTACGAATACTTGTCAAACAGCGACCTAAAGTACAAGCACCATTTTTAACCGGAATTATAACTGAAATTGTAGGTAACAAAATAATATTATTTAATAAGCAACGACCTGTCAAGTATAGTCTTTATATTTTTACACCTTTCCCCCCACGTATTTAGACTAGCGAAAGCTTTACACTCCTCCTTATTTTTAATTATAAAATTTCCATTATTTTTTACATTTTGAATAATAGTGAACAACTCTTCTTTCGTATTGTATAAGTTTACATAATCATTAAAGTATTCTGTTTCAGGATATCGAATCAAAGCAATTGGTTTTGCAGAAGAGATATATTCATATGCTTTCACAGGGTTTACACTCATGACTGTAGGTGTTAACAAAAATGGCATTATTAACATATCGGCCTGGACTAAGGCACCAAAGACATGACTATGAGGAAGAATGCCGCCATATATAAGCCTCGAATGCTTTGGAATCGCTACATCCGTTGGCCCAAATATTATAATACGACATTGAGAATCATTATTCAGAAAATATAATACAGCATCAAAATCAAACCATGAAGAGACAGTACCAACATATATTATAGTAAAATAAGATATGCTCTCAATTGTTAAATTATTAAATTGCTTTGCTAGAAATTGATTGCTGCTTGTCGATTCAATATTCTTAATTGCATTATTGATTACAGTAATTTTATTAATTATCAAATACTTTTCTTCTAACAAATCTTTTAAAGACAAAGCAGATACAAATATCAAGTCAGCTCGTTCACATATAGATTTTTCTAAATTTCTCATAACGTGTCTGGTTGCAGAATCAGAATAAAATGATTCCATATCATCCATACAATCATAAATAATCAGATGTTTTTTTTTAATTGATCCTTTAATATAGCCCCATTGACCTGGATATGTAATCCAAATTATATCATTAAATTTCGCATGCCACAAATAAACAATTTTCCTAAGCCAGTAATTTGTAAAATCAACAATTCGGTTATTATTAATCTTTTGGATTGAAATATAACGTAGAAAGTTAATTTTATAACTTGATTTAGAGCAAACTTCTCTATTTTTATCTTTTTCTGCTAAAATGCTAACAATATAGTCCTTACTCAACTCCTCTGCAATAAAGTGCGGCCTTTGCTTAATCCAACTCCATGGAACATGCATAAGATATAAAAGCTTAAATTTCATAATTCAATTCTCTTAAAAGAGATTTGATTATTTTTTCAGAACTTTGTCCATCACCATAAGGGTTAACAATCTTTGTCATTTTTTTATATTCTGAATCTGACATAATCAGTTTTTCCATACATCTAATCAAATCAGTAATGTTTGTACCGGATAAAATGGCATTACCTGCTAAAACACCTTCCATTCTTTCAGTAACATTACGCATTACAATCACCGGTTTCCCCAAACTTGGAGCTTCCTCTTGTATGCCCCCAGAATCAGTTAATACAAAATAAGAATGTTGAATCATCCAAATTAAGCTATCATAGGGTAATGGGTCAATTAAATAAACACCTGCAGTATTGTGAAGATTTCTATCAATAATTTCTTTGACATTGGGATTAGGATGTATTGGAATAACAAAGTCGATATCAGCGTAGTTTTCTTTTATTGTTCGTATTGCATTACAAATATTTTCTAAAGGAAGTCCAAAATTCTCTCTCCTATGCACCGTAGTTAGTATAAATCTTTTATCATCACTAAGAAATGGAAATTTCTCATGATAAATTTTTTGATTGCGATTTACATTTTTAATACCTAAAAATAATGCGTCAATCACAGTATTACCGGTATGTTCAATATAACCAGTTATATTCTCTGCCTCTAATGCATCCTTTGCCATTAGAGTAGGAGCAAAATGGAAATCTGAAATCTGCGATATAATTCTTCGGTTAATTTCTTCGGGATATGGCTGAGTTTTATCGTAACTTCTTAATCCAGCTTCAATATGTGCAACCTTTACTTTGTGGTAAAAGCCTGAAAGTGCTCCAACCATTGCTGTTGTAGTATCTCCCTGAACAATTATAAGATCTGGTTTTTCTTGCATAATAACTGTATCAAGAGCATTGATCAATCTTGAAGTAAGGCTGGATAATGATTGATTAGGCTGCATAATATTCAAATCAAAATCAACTTCAATCGCAAAGAATTTTAAAACTTCATCAAGGAGTTGACGATGTTGTGCTGTAATGCAAACAGTTGTTTTGATTTTTGAATAACCCGATTTAAGCATTAGTATTAATGGAGCTAACTTGATTGCCTCAGGTCTTGTACCAAAAACAAATAAAATGTTCATTCAAAATATGGTTTAATTTTTTCAGCTATTACCTCAACTGAAGCATTTTGACAAAAATAATTTCTGCTAGCGTTACCAAAGGAGCCCAACAGAGAGGGTTCTTTATCAATTAGAATCAATATTTCCAGAAAACCATTGGTATCTTCGGGTTCTATAACCCAACCTCTTTTATTCTCTAATAAATTTGGAATATCACAAACATTTGTTGCAATAATTCCTTTAGCCATAGACATTGCTTCAAATAACTTAGCTGGCATCTGCATTTCTGTCGTAGGTATTCGGCTTTGGATTATTGGAACAACATCAACCAACTTAACCAATTCAGCCATGTTCTCATAGGGTATGAAACCAAGAATATGACAACGATCTCCTAATTGTTTTTTTGCCTCCAAGAATAAAGGCTCTTCGGGATTTCCTGCCAGTACTAGATGCCAGCTTGTTGTACTAGTTTTTTGTAAAGCTTGAACTATAAATGGAAGACCGTTATAAAAAACGGGCCTACCAGCAAACAATAGTAATCGCGCATCTAGAGGTAACCCATATTTTTTTCTTAGTAATGTCTGAATAATAAACTTATCCGGATCAAACTGGGTAGCGTCTGGTCCATGCAAAACAATATCTCCACCATATCGTTGTTGTAAACGTGAACACACCACTGTTTTATAGGTAGAAAATAGAGTAAAAGGATGTAACAATTTATTATAAATAGGGTTTATTGGATAATATGGATGTTTTAAAATGTCATTCCAACCATTACCTATAAAGGCATCCCACAATTCATTGTCTTCAGAGTCTAAAATCAATTTTCTACGAAACCCCCAAAAACTATATAATAAGCCAGGCCAAAAAGTACCCCACAATGGCTTGAAAACATAAACTATATCACCCGTTGCAAGTTTAGAAAGTTTATAACCATTGATAATAACCCAACGTATATCATCATATGATTGAATTGTTTTGTATTCAAAATCATTTCTATATGGTTTGTATACATTTGAATCGTAATAAGTTAAACCTAAGATTTCAACATCATGCCCAAGTAGTTGTATGGCTTTTGCAATAGGATAAACCCTGACTATTGGATTAGAAGATAAATTGTGAACAAAAATGCTAACTTTCATAAATATTTAAAAAATAAATACTATCTAGTCCAAATAGATGGTAAATTTTTAGGGATTTCTATGTCATTAAAATATTTTGTTTCCCTTGAACCTGTTGAAACAACCCATTGAGCCATTTTTCGTATGCCCATACTTAATGTTGTTACTGGTAAATTTGGGAAAAATGATTTAACTTTTGAATGATCGCTATATGCAATTTTTACTTCATTTCTCGCACTAGCATAGATAACAGGATGATTTGGCCTTTCCAAGATATTCATAACCTCGTTAGCCAATTCATTAACAGTATATGGATTATCTGCCCCAATATTAAAAACTTGACCATGTGTTTCAGACAACCATGCTGATGAAGCAATTGCGCCTACAATGTCACCAACATAACTAAAGGCACGTTGTTGATTACCATCACCAAATATCGTTAGTGGTTTCCCTTGCAAAATTTTATTCATAAAAATACCGACAACATTTCGATACTTATCGCCTATATTTTGATATTCTCCATAGACATTATGAGGCCTAAAGACAACTGACTTTAATCCAAACATACTCATTGCATTTTTCAAATCTAATTCAACGGCATATTTAGCGATTCCATATGGGTCCTCAGGTTGAGGAGTTTGTATTTCAGACATGGGTACCTGCCCTTCGCCATATACAGCAATTGAGCTTGTAAAAATGAAACATTCTACGCCATGGTTAACAGATTCATTAATTAAATTAATACTACCTATCAAATTATTATTATAATTAAATCTTCTGATGAAATGACTTAATCCTTCAGCAGCGTATGCTGCTAGATGATATACGTATTTAAAATTATACTCATTAAACAGGGAATTAACTAAATTAATGTCATTTATTGATCCATTAATAAATTTAACTCCAACTGGTATATTATCTTTGAATCCACCTGATAAATCATCTAAAACAATAGGCCGTAAGTTAGTTTTAGCAAGTATTTCACGAGTTAAATGAGAACCAATAAAACCAGCTCCTCCGGATATGAGAACATTTTCCATTTTTGCTATTTTGTTATTTATTCAATGAGGTTTTCAAATTAGTATACCAAAGACTATTCTTGTTTGAGCTATTGATATAATAAATCTCTTCTTCACTGGGTTGTGTAGTATTTTCATACCAAGGCAAATGTCTTGCAATAAAGGGATAGTCAGTTCGATAGGCTTTCAATTGCCAATCTCCAACAGAAAATGGTCTATATAAAGCAAAAGTAGTATCAACAAGAGCATCGTAAACTTCATCATTAATTTTAATTTTCCAATATTTAGCTTCGTAAGAAATAACTTTTTCTTTTAACGAATATTGCTCAGGTAAATCGTTAATAGCTAAACCAAAGCCAATTTTTCCTACATCTGTATATTTTAATAGAAGGTTTTTCATATGAAGAAGAACATTTTTAGGACAGTCTGAAATTGGTAAAATATCTGGATCTGTGTAAACATAATAATCAGAAATAAATCGAAGAATGATATGGGTGTCCCACAATGCCTTATAACCCATATTTTTATCTAATTGATATATTTTGTAGGGTAAAGTATTATAATAATCAATTAATGGTTTATAATCCGAATTATTATCGATAATATATATATTTTTGTAACCTGCATTCTCTAGCCAATTAATTTGCTTTTTCAAAAAAGATAGGCGGTTAAAATTATTAATAATTATAGGTGTTTCAAAAATATTTTTAATCGGCCGACGCCAAAATTTCATTAATCTGATTGATAAACGAAACCCAATATTCGCTCTGCGTTTCATGGAACACTCTATAGGAGTAATCGGCATTTTAAAATAAATTAGTGTGATAATAAATCAAAAGAACATTAATGAATTTGTTTATCCACTAATTATGCAAATAAAAGTTTTAACCAAAGACTTCCAAGGATTCTATTCCACTTAAAATATCCATTATTGATTGTAAGACGCAAAGCTTGTTTAGCAATTTTTTTATCACCCTTCAGGTATAAGGTGTTTATATATTCTGATGCTAACAAGGCAAAAAACCTTTCAAGCTCTAAATGAGATAACTCCCACTTACCAGAGGGTTTATAATTTTGAAACGGCAATTTTTCTTTTAATAAATCTATCAACCATTTTTGAGAATTAGCATTCTCTAAAATATCAATGTGCAAAGCTGTTATTTCTTTGTTAAATAATACAAACCCCTCTCCGACTGACTTTGAAGAACCATGCAATCGAAAATGTGCAAATCTCCTATCTGATAGGACTACGTGCTTTGTTCCATACTTACATAAATATCTAAACCAAAGCTCATCATCGAAAACATATCTAAGACTTTCATTAACTCCCTTAAATTCTTTTACAATTGCTGTTTTGTAAAAAGTAGCAGGTTGGTTCATTTCTACCTTTGCAATTGTCTCAGCGACATACTTTTTTATACCCATCCTGTACTCATGGCTTGTGGTATTATCTTGATCAAAAAAGCATCTTGTAAAACCGCACACTACTTGCGTTTTTTTGTTGCTCTCAAAGTAATTTACAATTGTTTGTATTGTATCTGGCTCGAGAAAATCATCACTGTTTATCCAGTTAAATATTTCACCGGTACATTTTTCTAATCCTTTATTTATTGCATGTGCCTGCCCTCTATCAGACTCACTGACCCAAAAAGAAATGTGCTGCTCATACTTTTTTATAACTTCTATTGTTTCGTCTGTACTTCCCCCATCAATTATAATAATTTCGACATTTTTGTATGATTGATCAATGATAGAAAGTATAGTCTGCTCAATAAACTTTCCCTGATTAAATGATGGAATTACTATTGATATTAATGGTGGCAAATATTCTTAGTTTCGTTTCAAGAATGCCTTTACGTTTTGTATACAAAGTCCAACAGGATAATAGATATTCTGTTTAAACTTGTTCTTTGCTATTGGAAGATAACTACCCTTTTTGTTTATAATTGATGTTAAAAAATGAAGTGTTCGTAAATCATCGAAGTACTGGTTTGGTATATTATTATCAAACCAAGGCTCAATAAATTTTTTATAGTACTTAGTAACATCTTTATCATGTGTAATAATATCTTCAATCATATCATCCTCATTACCGTAATCATTGTAATTGAAAAAACTGTTGGTATTAAATTCGAAACCTATCATTGGATTTCCCCAATATAGTGGAATCGTATTACAGATAATTGCTTCAGGCAATTTTTCTGAAGTGTAACCAGGGTGTTGCGCATTTTCAAAACACAGATTAAATTTATATTTTCCAATAAATTCATACTTATTTTCTACTCTGGCACCAATATTATTTAAATATTTTCCACCGGATGCAACAGTTTTATATTTTGATAATTTATGAAAGAAATTGTTACGTTCTTGTGTATTGGGATTACTTACTACCATCGAACAGAATCCAATCTTTTCTTCAATTATTTTATTTATATCTAGCTTTCGTTTGTCAAGTTGATCGGGATGAAAATTGTATAAAACGTAATTAGGTAAACGTAAATTTCTTGCATCATCCCAGTATTCAAAAGAAATAGAGAAATCACACTCTTTGTATTTGGGCATGAGCCAGTTTTCGGGCGTATAATAAATACGAATACAATCGAACTTTAAAAAATCTTTCCCCTCCCACGAGTAAATCAGAATATCAGGACTGTCTGAAGTAATTATTACGTCATACCTCTTTCGTAAAATATTGGTAAAATAATTATCATTAGGATTCCAAACATCCCAGAAATCGGTGAAAAATAGTTTTAATTTTGGTCTCATATATCAGAATGTAATTTACCTTTCCAATACTGCCTAAACAGTAGTAATAAACGCCCTAAAGTTGGATGAACCCAAAAACCATTGTCTATTTCTTTGTCTCTTTTTGCCCAAATAGGAAATTTAATCATTTCTCTTTCCCAATTAGAACTGCCTTGAACTTCATGAGCAGAAACAAGCTCTACACAATATATTTTACATAATATAGAAAAAAAACTCTGATCACTCCTGTGTTCGATATAGCCAGGCAAATTTGAAGCGATATAAGTCCCCCTGTCTGCCAATAAAGGATTATCTTCAAAAACCTTTAACCATTGTTTTAAAAACAATTGAGTTGATGGTCTTTTTTGTATCAGAAAGGCTGTCGCTTGTATTTGAGCAGTATGGGTAATTTTTTCGTTATACCTACATTGAAAATAATCAAATGTGTCACCCTTTGTCCAATTTTTTTCTGGCATTGAGTCATCTAAAACAGTAGATAAAATTCCAGAAGTAGAGGATGCTACTATTTTTACATATTCAAGAATTCTATCTCGCGCATTCGGATTAAGGTGACATCCGGAATCTGCATATAACAAAACTTCTCCATCTTTCATTTTCTCAAAACACTGAATTATTAATTGAGGCTTCCAAGCACACAAGTAAAAAGTATAAGGTTTGAGGAATTCATTAAAATTAATTTTGAAATTTTTATTTAGTTTTTTTTCATTATAACACCATATATCTGAAAATACTTTAAAAGAAATAGCTTGTTTTTGTATTCGTTGTAAACTTTTATGAAATCGTTTGTCAGCAAAAGAACAAAAATATAAGTTCATTAAATTTCTATGATATCGGCTTTAGAAATAATGCAAACATAAGCTGCCTGTGTTTCTAGAAGATAAATATTATACTCATTTACTAATATTTCATTTAACAAAATATAATATTTTAAATCTGAATAATCAATATCTTCTATAAGCAATATTCCTTTTTCATTCAAAAGATCTAATGCGAAATATATTGTATTAAAATTAGATTCGGTATTATGAAGTCCATCATCAATAATCAGGTCAAATTTTACTTTAGATAAATTTAATTTAACTTCTTCTAATATTCGCAAATTCAACTGATCAATAAAGAATGTTTCAATATTTGTTTCTGAAAAAAGGATATTGATATCAATGTCTGCACCAAATATTTTAGAATTAGGTAAAAAATCTCTAAAAGCTCTTAAAGATGCACCCGGATTACCCTTACGCCCCATATTCGCACCATAATTAAGGTTATTAGTGCCTATGCCAATTTCCAAAACCATCAGATTCTTATTTATTTTTTCTTCCAACAAGGCAGCATATATTAAGTGGTAGTTATGCTTACTTGATTTATCTGAGCCATACGAAGTAAAGAGGGAGTCTAACTTTTGAGATGCCTCTCTGTTACGTAATTTTTTTTCAAGGTATTCATTTTTAACTATCCGCAATTGTTGAGAGCTATATTTTATACAAATTAGATGCAATGCTTCAATTGAATTAGTACGAATTCTTAAAAGCTCTTCAGGAGTTGGTTTTTTAAATTTAACATCAACAAAAGTATCAAAGTAACTTATAAGTGAATTGCTATTTTTAAAGAGTCTTATTTCTTCAGTAAAACTTATACAAACTCGTTTTATTATAAAAAGTAAGGATGGTAAAATACGATAGGGCTTATAAAGAATTTTGAGAAGTTGTTTTTTTTTTAAAAAATATTTCAAAAACATACTCTATATACTTATTTACATTTAGAAAATATGCTTAATTTAATGAGCCTTAGATTGTAAAATTAGACTACCAATAGCCACCCTAGTTTTATAATAACTCCAAAACAGAGAAAGAAAAAAACCTAAAAAATAATCTTTATACCCCCTTTTTTTTATGAAAGACTCTATAAAAGCCTCTAAGGGTTTAAATAATACTTCTTTTTTAGAATATCGTCTCCCATGTTCATAAGAATAAATTATATCACCTTCAACATATCGCTGATGTTTACTCAGGAAAACTTTCCAATTATTCATCCAATAATGATGGAGAATATTGTTACTGTTTTCATTCAAATTAATATTGTGAATTTGAAATCCACTTTTTATATTTCGCCCGTAATGAGTAATAGGTAAAAATTCGTACCTATATTTATTGACTAAAAAATGTTTTTGATTATTGCCGCCCCAAATTGTCCCTTTTAGCTTATAATCTTTAAAATAAAAATGCCAGGGTACTGTTACTGCACCAATACTTGAATTAATTTTTATTTTATCAAATTCCTTAATTATTTGTTTTTTTAACATGTCATCTACTTTCTCATCCGGATCAATAAATATTACCCATTCGTTTTTTGTAAAATGTACAATTTCAGAATGTATATATTCTCCAGAAGGGACTTTTTTCCTTTGATATATTTTAGCACCAAAATGTTTTGCAATTTTAATTGAATTATCCAACGAACCTAAATCAGCATATAAAATCTCATCACAAAAATCTATTGAATTAAGACATTGATTTAAAAATAAAACCTCATTTAGGCCAACAATAATAGCTGATATAGGAAGTTTAACTTTCATATTAATTTACATTAATATATTTGCAATAGTATCTGAGATAATCAATTAATCTTAATTTATAACAAGTCCGATGTCCATCAATTATAGTAGGGTAATGTGAATTTAAAAATGAATTTTGTTCATAAGCATCATTTTCTACAAATTCACCTAGTTTTCTAAATTGATTTAATTTATACTTATTGCCCCATTGTGAAGGATCCCTAAACAATTCAATTTTATATTTAATTGCCAAATTAGATAAAATAGATTGGTCATGCCTATGCTCCTTAAAACCACTAAGATTGCTAAGCCCACATCTATTAGAATTGTCAGTTATGATTCTTTCATCTTTCGCATAGTATAGCCATTCTTCGATAAGACTCATGACAAATTCTGTTTTTTTACAAAATATATACCCCGCTAATACTTGATTTCCATTATGAAAAATGGTTGAATCGCAGTCCATATAAAAAAAACAATCTCTTTTTGTCCACTCATAGTTTTTAAGCCCGTTGTTGTAAAATAAAAATATATCTTTTTTTTCTAAAATATTTATGATACTGCTTATTGAATTTATAAATCTTGCACCAGAATCAACATAAATAAGTATATCATTGTTCTTGATTTTATTTAAAGCATCTAAAATTATGAATGGCTTCCAAAGCCAATACCCAGCTCCTCGTTTATTTCTCAAAATATGTTTACTCTCTTTATAGAATGTGTCTTGTTGTTTAATCCAAATATCATTATACTCCAATACTTGATTTACACCAAACTGCAATGCACTGTTTGATAATAATTTTTGGCTTCGCAGAAAAGAAATATCTGAATAAGATACTAGTGTAATTTTCATATTTTACCTTGTCTTTGTCACAAATTTTAATATAAACATAATCAATGACTTATATCCATTGTTATTATACTTAATATAAAGAAATAGTAATTCTAATTCCTTTTGGTATTGATTTATTGGTCTAAGAAGATGTGCGTCAATATAATTATTTTTAACAAGACGAATTTTGTTAATTCTCCAATTAGATCTATCTATTCTAGAATAATGAAATGGAAATTTACTACAACGACATAATAAATGGATTTCAACATTTGCCTTATTTTCTTTAATACACTTTCCAAGAAACATCTCATCAGTAACCCAGCCTAATTTTAAATTATATAATTCTATAATAAAGTTTTTTATGCCATTAATTGAAGTGTCATGTAACTCAATTAATTTTTGGTAATTTTTTCCTTTGGAGGCAAAATAACATATGGGGAACTTGTCATCAACTTTATACGCGTCCGATGAAAGAACAACAAGAGATTCAGAGTCATATTTTTTGAGATCATCTACAAAATATTTCTTTGATAATGGGAGCATGTCTATGTCACTCAGTATACATACGTCTTCTTGAAAATATACTGGAATTATAAATCTTATTACTTGTGCAACAAAACTATTAGGTATACCAGGAATAGAATTAAAATGGATTATTTGTGCATCTTGGCATTTGATATTTTGATTTCCTACCGAAACTATAATAGTTTCTATTCCTCCGATATTTCTCCAACCTTTTGCAATTAAATTCCAACATTCATTAAATAGTGGATTGTCATCAACTGCAACAATTGCTTTTGTTATTTTCATAAATATTAGTAACAGTAAATATTATGGTCAGTTCAATTTTTCCAATATGAAAAAATATAAACGTTTAAGTATTGATGAACGAGAAATGATTGGTCAGCAGTTGTCACAGGGTAAAAGATTGATGTTCATTGCTGAATCTCTAGGGAGAAATGTCAGCACTATTAGTCGTGAAGTGGGGCATTTTTCTTCCCGTGGTAACCAGTATAAGCCATGGTTGGCTCATTATTGCGCCGACTATCTTTCTGTCAGGCATAATACCAGTAGAAGTATAGATGGTAATCCAAAACTGCATAGCTTTATTGTAGAGAAGCTGAAGCTTCGCTGGTCTCCAGTTCAGATCAGCATGGAGCTGAAGCGATGTTATCCAAACAATAAGAATATGCAAGCCAGTCATGAAACCATTTATACCAATCTGTACATGCTTCCCAAAGGGGAGCTTCGTAAGGAGCTGATCGGATACCCAAGGCAGAAGAAAAAGCTCAGGAAGAGCCGTAAGATCAGTAGAGATAAACGAGGCGCCATAACTGATATGATCAGTATACACGAGCGTCCCAAGGAAGTAGAGGACAGGATTAACCCCGGTCATTGGGAAGGTGACCTCCTTATTGGGAAAGACCATAAATCAGCATTAGGTTCAATTGTAGAACGAACAACACGAACTTTGATATTGGTGCCGTTGAAGGAACGTGATGCGATGTCAGTTAGAAAAGCTTTTGCAAAGGAGTTGAAGACTTTGCCTGAACAAATAACGCTTTCTATGACCTATGATCGAGGTAAAGAGATGGCAGAGCATAAACTCTTTACCGAAGAAACGAAAATGCAGGTCTATTTTTGTGACCCTCATAGCCTCTGCAGCGAGGAACGAATGAAAATACGAATATGCTAATCAGGAATTTTTTCCGAAGCAGACTGATTTTTTGTAAGTTTACATGGAGGGAGATCAAACATGTTCAGAAACTCTTGAACGAGAGGCCAAGAAAAACACTTGACTGGCATACTCCAAAAGAGCGGTTTAAAGAACTAATGTTGCGTTAATAATTTGAATCTGCGAATTAAAAATTATAATTATCAAAATCAAAATAATTGCTTAGTAAAGTAGTACAAGTTTCAAAACGTTTGTAGTCTTTTCTGTATTTATACATAGAAAATGCAGACTCATAATCATATGAACTTTCTTCCGTATCATGAACGACAACAATTTGTGACTTTTGTGCATAATTTGCTACATCAACCTTTCTTCGGTCTCCTGGTCGGTGATCTATAAAGACAACTCCCCATCCATTTTCTATATCCAAAAATTTATCCCACATATTAGGACGAGGATTTAAACTCCAATCATCATCATAAACAGGAACATAATGGAACTCGTGTAGCTCATTTTCAAACTCAGTAAACTCCTCAAGCCAATTTCTACTTGTATCTGCTGTATATAGTTTACGGTTAAGTTTTTCAGACATTAAATGTAATAATGGTGTACTATAATGCCCTGCACCCATTTCAAGAATTGGCCCATTTGTATATAACATAGCAAATGTTAATGGTATAAAGTGGGTTCCATATTGATTGTCATTAGGAATAATAGTCATATTAATATTCAATTATTGCAACTCTGATTTCAAAAAAAGAATACCCGCCTTTGATGCATCAAAAGAATTTCCAAGGTAATTTGTATACCCGCTAAATTCAACTAAAAAAGTATTTTCAATCATCAAATAAGTTTCAAAACCGGGATTCGCTAAGTAGAAATTAACAAAAAACTTACTTTTATTCATTCTGTCAGGAAGCTCCAAAGTAAGTTTAAGATTTTTATACCCTTTTTCTAGAAGTAAATTTTTATGCCCATCTTGTACAGGACTCGCAAAGGCAATGGGGGTAAGATCCTCAGTGTATAATTTGATTTCAATACTTAGAGATACTTTTGTATACACTTCGAGCAAACAAACGAAGGTTAATATATTACTATTAAACAAAGTTATTTCTTCATACATATTTAATCCATTACACTTTAAATCAATTAGTTTAAAATAATTCCCAAAAGATTTTAATTGGGTGTAACAATTTATTTTATTTAAATCAGGTAAACGATTAAACTCTAATATTCCCTGTATCAAATCACCACTGAATTTAATAACCCCATTTTCTAAGAATAGAATTCTATTACATAATGTTTTTACTGCAGGTATAAAATGACTTACAAATAAGACTGTTTTCCCCTGATTCACACTAACATCCTTCATCTTCCCCAAACACTTCTTCTGAAACTCCGCATCCCCCACTGCCAGCACTTCATCCACAATCAAAATTTCTGGCTCGAGGTGTGCAGCCACAGCAAAGGCAAGTCTTACATACATCCCTGATGAATATCTTTTCACAGGTGTATCTATATACCGCTCCACTCCTGCAAAGTCAACAATCTCGTCAAACTTGCTTTGGATCTCCCTTCTCGTCATCCCTAAGATCGCTCCATTCAAAAAAATATTATCCCTTCCACTCAATTCCGGATGGAATCCTGTTCCTACTTCCAACAAACTGGCAACTCGTCCCTTGATCTTAACAGAGCCAGTTGTTGGTGCAGTTGTTCGGCTTAAAATCTTTAAAAGCGTACTCTTGCCTGCACCATTCCGACCAATGATGCCCAACACTTCGCCTTGCTTCACTTCAAAATTGATGTCTTTCAATGCCCATACATAATCACTGTCGCCCTTCACTGTTCTGTCATTGTATTCACCAATCTTCAGATACGGGTCTCCCTTGCCCCTGATCTTTTGCCACCAGCGGTTGACATCATGGGATATGGTTCCCGTGCCGACCTGACCGAGGCGGTATTGTTTGGAGAGGTTTTCGACCTTTATGACTACACTCATTTACTAAAACAGTTGAAGGGGTTGAATTTACCTGCCGAAGGCAGGGAGGTTGAACTTGCCAGCCAAAGGCTGGGGGGTTGAAGAGATTTTAGACAGTATCCATAAATGTCTTCTCTACCTTACTGAATATAAGCAACCCGATAATCAATGTTATTACCATGAATCCGATGCTGTACCCGAAACTGGCGTAATTAAAACTGCCTACGCCGAGCATGGCATAACGGAAGGCTTCTACCAATGGGGTAAGGGGATTCAAAGTGATCCAGAACCTCAACTTGTCACTGGTGATGGTTGACAAGGGATATACTACCGGTGTGGCATACATCAACAACTGTACAGCAAAGCCAATCAATACAGTCAAATCCCTGTACTTGGTGGTCATTGATGAAATGATGATGCCGAGCCCGAGGCCAAGGCCGGCCATGATGAGGATGATTGCGGGAATCAATGTAAGGCTTGTGAACGTTGAAGGGTTGAACTTGTCTGCCAAAGGCAGAGGGGTTGAGTGGGTTGAAGGTGCGAGTTTGTACCAAAGCATCGCGGCGAGGAGGAGCAGGAACTGGATACCGAACTTTACAATATTGCTCATCACTGTAGACAACGGAATCACCAGCCTCGGAAAATATACTTTTCCGAAGATGCCTGCATTGGCAACAAACGTATTGGAGGTCGCATTCAGGCAGGAAGAGAAATAATTCCAGATGGTAATGCCACTCATGTAAAACAAGACAGGCGGTACACCATCTGTTGAGATTTTAGCGATGTTTGTAAACACCACCAGGAATACCACTGTTGTAAACAGGGGTTGAATGAAATGCCACAATGGGCCAAGGATGGTTTGCTTGTACTGTGCAGTAAAATCACGTTTCACAAACATCCACAACAAGTCCCTGTATCGCCAGACCTCACGCAGATTGATGTCGAGGAGGTGGGATTGGGGTTTTATTTCGAGATCCCAGGTCTCATCTGAAGTTGTTAACGTTGTATTCTCTTCCATTAGATATTGGACAGCTTTTTATTCAATGATTTGTTTCACTGTTTTCTTCTAAAGAGTCTATTCTCTCAAGCACAACTGGTTTCGTGATCACAATCCCTTTCCCTTATGGCTCGCCAATGG
>Ga0214921_10005785_pt1 | contig 17284 bp, 17 predicted proteins | sample LL1505_MetaG_FD_177992 | JGI IMG/M metagenome (GOLD analysis project Ga0214921, IMG submission 177992) | Freshwater microbial communities from Lake Lanier, Atlanta, Georgia, United States - LL-1505 | ecosystem: Environmental > Aquatic > Freshwater > Lake | place: USA: Georgia | collected...
CGCTGCTTGCTGATTAATAATTTCTATTTGTCGCAAATACCAACGATCAATCTTGGTTGCCTCATAGACCTGCTCAATAGTTGCACCAGCCCACATCGCCTTTTGTGTTTGTTGCAACCTGTATTCAGTCGGGATCTTCATGGATTGCAGGAGTGATGACAGTTCAGTTTGGCTTATCTCTGGCCAAGAAAAAATCGCCTCTTTGCGCTCTAAGGATCTAAGCGCTTTCATAAGTGCCTCTGAAAAGGAGCGACCTATAGCCATCGCCTCTCCGACACTTTTCATGGTTGTTGTTAAGCGTGGATCAGCATCTGCAAACTTCTCGAAGGCGAAGCGAGGTACTTTCACCACTACATAATCCAGAGTCGGCTCAAAGGAGGCCGGAGTAACTTTGGTAATGTCGTTTTGAATCTCATCTAGCGTGTATCCGATAGCAAGCTTTGTCGCAATTTTGGCTATCGGAAATCCTGTAGCTTTCGATGCAAGCGCACTCGAGCGGGAAACACGAGGATTCATTTCAATAACAATAATGCGGCCGTTATCCGGATTTACGGCAAATTGAATATTACATCCACCCGTGTCGACACCCACCTCGCGAATAATATCCATCGAAAGATCGCGCAACTTCTGATACTCAACATCAGTCAATGTCATAGCCGGGGCTACGGTAATTGAATCTCCGGTGTGAACGCCCATGGGATCTAAATTTTCAATCGAACAAACGATTACAACGTTATCTTTTCGATCACGCATTACTTCAAGTTCATACTCTTTCCAACCAATTATCGATTCCTCAAGAAGTACTTCTGAAGTAGGGCTATGTCGCAAGCCGGCGCCAGCTATTTGTCGCAACTCGGCCTCGTTGAATGCAATTCCAGAACCGAGACCTCCCATGGTGAAGGAAGGACGAACCACTACTGGATAATTGAGGACAACGACCGCTTCCAAGATTTCGTCCATTGTGTGACAAATCTTAGATTTAGCAGACTCTCCACCAACTTTTTCAACTATTCCTCTGAACAGTTCACGGTTTTCCCCACGATGAATCGCATCCACGTCAGCACCGATTAGTCGCACACCATACTTTTTCAGCGTTCCTCGCTCATACAATCCAATCGCAGCATTAAGTGCTGTTTGGCCACCTAGTGTGGCTAAGACCGCATCAGGCTTCTCGTGAGCGATTATCCGCTCAATTATTTCAGGCGTGATTGGCTCAACATAGGTTGCATCTGCAAACTCTGGGTCAGTCATTATCGTTGCTGGGTTTGAATTAACAAGAATTACTCGAATTCCTTCGGCACGAAGGACGCGACAAGCTTGTGTTCCGGAGTAATCGAATTCGCATGCCTGTCCGATAACAATTGGACCACTTCCAATTACTAAAACACTTTTAATTGTCGTATCAAGACCCATTAGGCGTGAACTTTCCTTGACATGAGGTCCACAAATCGATCGAATAGATATGAAGCATCGTGCGGACCGGCTGCAGCCTCTGGATGGTATTGAACAGAAAAAGCAGGCCTTTCTAGGAGTTGAAGTCCCTCGACTACCCCATCATTAAGGCACAGATGTGTCACTTCACCGCGTCCAAATACAGTTGAGAACTCTGCATCCGTTGGCGCTTTCACAGCGAAACCGTGATTGTGGGCGGTAATTTCGACTTTCCCAGTGTTCTTATCCATTACAGGCTGATTGATTCCACGGTGACCAAACTGCAACTTGTAGGTTTCAAAACCTAAGGCACGACCAAGAATCTGATGACCGAAACAAATTCCAAAAAGTGGTATCTCAGCAAGTAACAATTCCCGCACAACTTCAATTACATCTGTCATAGTTGAAGGATCACCAGGACCGTTTGATAGAAAGACACCATCTGGCTTAATCGCCATGATTGACGCGGCTGAGGAATCAAATGGCATCACATGGACTTCTACACCGCGTTCGGCAAGAGCGCGAGGCGTTGCTGCTTTAATACCAAGATCTAGTGCTGCAACGGTAAACCTCTTTTCCCCAATCGACGGGATAACGACCGTATGAGGAGTTGAAACATCTCGAACCAAATATGCACCTGCCATAGCCTCGGCTTTGCGAACCTCAACTACCATTTCTTCGCGAGAAAGTTCTAAACCAGAAAATATGCCCACGCGCATGGCGCCACGATCACGTAAGTGTCGAGTGATGGCGCGCGTATCAACGCCTTGAATCCCGACAATTCCCTGAGCAATCAATTCGGCCTCTAAATCATTCTGTGCACGCCAGTTAGATGTAACCGATGAAGGATTTCGCACAACAAAACCAGCTACCCAGATTCTCGTCGATTCATTATCTTCTTCGTTTACCCCAGTGTTACCAATGTGAGGGGCAGTCATAATAACTACCTGCTTGTGATACGACGGATCCGTCAACGTTTCTTGATACCCAGTCATACCAGTTTGAAAGACCGCTTCGCCAAATGTTTTCCCAGTTGCAGCCCAAGAAGAACCTTCAAAGATACGACCATCATCAAGGACCAGATATGCGCTAGTCATTACTTGCCTCCTACCGATGTGATCGTGCCGTTGCTATAAGTTGCTGCACCCTTGAAGAAGGTGTGTGTGATTACGCCAGGTAGTACGTGGCCATGGTATGGAGTATTGGATGACTTTGATAGAACTAAATCGCGATCCACGGTCCATTCCTGCGTTGGATTAATCACAACAAGGTTGGCTACTGAGCCCACAACTATTGGTTGGCCGTGGTTTTCATAACCACCAATTCGGGCAGGTGCAATCGACATTCGATCGGCAACCTGGCTCCAATTCATCAATCCACTATCGACCATGGTTTTTTGAACGATCGAAAGCGCAGTTTCTAGGCCCAACATTCCAAATGCTGCCTCCTGCCACTCACACTCTTTAGATTCTGTTGGATGTGGGGCATGATCTGTTGCGACAATATCAATCGTTCCATCTGCTAATGCTTCACGAAGTGCGTGTACATCAGCTTCAGTCCGCAACGGTGGATTTACTTTGTAAACTGGGTCATAAGAACTTGCGAGATCATCTGTTAGTAGAAGGTGATGTGGGGTTACTTCCGCTGTCACATTAATTCCTCGAGCTTTCGCCCAACGAATAATCTCAACACCACCTGCTGTTGTTAGATGGCATATATGTAATCGCGATTGCACATGGTCGGCAAGCAATACATCTCTGGCGATAATCGCCTCTTCTGCGACCGCAGGCCAACCTTTCAAACCTAAACGAGCCGAAATTTCTCCTTCATTCATCTGTGATCCGATCGTCATCCGAGGGTCCTGTGCGTGCTGAGCGATCACTCCCCCGAATTTCTTGATGTATTCAAGGGCTCTGCGCATAACTAAGGGATCTGACACACAATTACCATCATCACTAAACACGCGAACACGAGCAACTGAATCCGCCATTGCCCCGATTTCAGATAACGCTTCACCCTTCAATCCTTGGGTGACGGCACCGATGGGGAACACATCCAAGAAGCCTGCTTCTTGGCCTAATCGATACACCTGTTCTACAACCCCAGCTGTATCTGCAACCGGTGAAGTATTTGCCATGGCAGACACTGCCGTAAAACCACCTTTAACACCTGCGCGACTTCCACTCAAAACAGTTTCGGCATCTTCTCGTCCTGGCTCACGCAAATGCGTATGAAGATCAACTAACCCAGGCAAGACAACACAATCTTTCGCATCAATCACGTTTTTAGCATCGCCTTTAAACTCAGAACCAACTGATGCGATAACGCCATTAGAGATAGAGATGTCAGCTTTCTTGGCGTCAGGTAGCGAGGCTCCCTTAATCAAATAATCTGCTGTAGTCATCTAGTTGCTCCCAACTTCTAAGGCTCCACCAGCAAGCAAGACATACAAAATCGCCATCCGGACACTGACACCATTAGTTACCTGTTCAGTAATAACTGATCGCGCACTGTCAGCGACCTCTGCGGAAATTTCCAGTCCGCGGTTCATGGGTCCTGGGTGCATAACTATTGCACCCGATTTCATGCTTGCCATTCTTTCTCCATTGAGACCGAAGTATCGTGAATACTCTCTGGCATTTGGGAAGAATAGATCGGACATTCTTTCTTGCTGCACGCGAAGCATCATCACAACATCAACATGTGGAATCACTGAATCAAAATCGTAAGAAACAGTCGCTGGCCAGTTCTGAATACCAACAGGGAGCAAGGTAGGTGGTGCCACTAAAGTTACCTTCGCACCTAACATCGCGAGCAACAAAACGTTGGAACGTGCCACACGCGAATGCAAAATGTCGCCCACGATAGCCACATTAAGGCCAGCTAAGTCACTTGCACCCATTCCTAAATGCTTTCGAATCGTGAATGCATCTAGCAACGCCTGACTAGGATGCTCATGCGTTCCATCACCTGCATTGATGACACTTCCGGACATCCATTGTGAGTCAGCCAGTCTTTGTGCAGCACCCGAAGCTGAATGTCGGATCACGACAGCATCAGCACCCATAGCTTGAAGAGTCATTGCGGTGTCTTTCAAGGATTCGCCCTTGCTCACACTTGAACCTTTTGCAGAAAAATTGATTACATCTGCAGAAAGTCGTTTGGCAGCTGCCTCAAAGGAGATACGAGTGCGTGTTGAATCCTCGGCAAATAAGTTCACTATTGTTCGACCGCGCAGCGTTGGAAGCTTCTTAACAGCGCCATCACTAACGCGAGCTAACTCAGTTGCTGTATCTAGGATCGAGATTGCCTCTGATTTATTGAGATCAGCAATTGAAAGGAGATGTCTCATAGTTCTGCTCCTTCTTCAATCGTTACTTCATCTCGACCGTCGATTTCACTTAGCAGCACCCTTACTGACTGATTCTTAGAAGTAGGCAGGTTCTTTCCTATGAAATCGGCTTTTATGGGTAGCTCTCTGTGGCCACGATCTACTAACGCAGCTAACTGGACAGTGCGCGGACGCCCAATTTCACCCAACGCATCAAGTGCGGCTCTTATTGTTCTGCCTGAAAACAAGACATCATCCACCAGAATCACATCCTTGCCTTCGATTCCTGAAGTGGGAATCTTGGTTGGCATGATCGCGCGCGGTGGACGCATTCTTAAATCATCTCTGAACAAGGTGATGTCTAGGGTGCCCGTTGGCGGTTCACTACCTTCGATCGAGGTAATAATCGATGAGATGCGGGTTGCCAAGTGAGCGCCTCTGGTAGGAATACCAAGGAGCACAATGTTGGCTGAGCCCTGATTCTTCTCAAGGATCTCGTGGGAAATGCGGGTCAACGCACGTGTGATGTCTTGTGCGGACAGGGCTACGCTCATGTAAATCTCCTTTCCCACCTCTCAGGATGGGTCGTTAAAGGATGCAGTGCAGATACTAGCACCCATGCCGCCCTCCTGTGGATATCGAAAACATGAAGTGTCGAGCACCCAATAGCGTCGGCGCCATGGAAACCATTCACGCTCAAACTCAAATAGAAACACTGCATACGCGTATGCGTCTGATCCGCGAGTCACGACACCTCACCCTTAATCAGGCATCAAAACTTTCAAAGGGGGAAATCTCGGCAATCGCTCTTGGCTCATATGAGCGTGGCGATCGTTCAGTAAGTGCTCATAAGTTGATCACTATCGCAAACCTTTACGAGGTTCCTATTTCCGAGCTCTTTGAAAACCCAAGAAGTTTTTTGCCGGAGGAACGAATCAGCATCGACCTTCGAAAAATCCTTTTAACCTCAAACCCAATTGCGCAAAAGATGACTGAGGTTTTGAGAAATATTGCCCGAATGCGTGGGGATTGGAATGGCCAGGTCATCTCGCTGAGAGCGCAGGATGCTAATAGCTTTCAGGTCTTTACGGGGTTAAGCGCCGAGCAGATCAAGTCGGTAGTTGCTGAATACCAATTCCCTAGATCGAAATAGTGTCCTTGATGCTGGCGATACGACCAAGAACTCCATGGATGTATTTGGAGGAATCATCACTTGAAAGTTCCTTGGCTAAGTCCAGAGCCTCATCAATAGCCACACTTGTTGGTACCGCGGTTGACCACAAGATTTCGTAAATTCCAAGGCGTAAGATATTGCGATCGACTGCCGGCAATCGGTCCATATCCCAGCCTTGTGCATACGTTGTAATCAATTCGTCTATTTTGCGACGATTATCAGAAACTCCATTAACCAATTCGCGAGTGTATTCACGAATAGGACGCGCATCAGGACCTTCTGCAGGAACGTCGCGCGCTTCTAAAGTTTCAACAAGATTGGTTCCGCGGATATCTGTTTCATACAGTAAATCCAGGGCTTGCTTGCGCGCCTTACTTCGAGCAGACACTAGTTAGCGCGACCCTGGTATGACCCGTCACGTGTGTCTACCAAAACCACTTCATCCTGCTTGATAAATAGTGGAACCTGAATTTCTATACCAGTCTCAACAGTTGCTGGCTTCGTTCCACCAGAAGATCGGTCACCTTGAATACCTGGCTCTGTGTATGTGATCTTGAGTGGAACTGATGCTGCAAGCTCGATGTATAGAGGATTTCCCTCATTAATAGCCACAATCGCTTCCGTATTTTCCAACATGTAGTTAGCTGCATCTCCCACAGTAGCTGCGCTAATGGTCATTTGGTCATAAGTCTTAGTATCCATGAACACAAAACCATCCCCCTCTTTATAGAGGTACTGCATCTCGCGCTTTTCTAGGATAGCAACATCGACCTTAACTCCGGCGTTGTAGGTTCGATCAACAACTTTGCCACTAAGAACCGACTTTAGTTTGGTGCGGACGAAAGCTGGACCCTTACCTGGTTTAACATGTTGGAACTCAACAACTGTCCAAAGCTGACCTTCGATATCAAGTGTCATTCCATTTTTAAGATCATTTGTTGTTGCCACAGCTAATCCACCCGCTCTTTATCTATTCGGTTAATTCAAACGTAATTGAAGGCTAAAGGATACCCGCTTGTAAGGGGTGCTTTGTTACTTGCCTACGAGATTTTGCATAGCAATGATGGCCAAAACATAGGAATTTGGGCCAAAACCACCAATAGTTCCATTGGCTACGCCAGAAATTACAGAGGTATGTCTGAATTCTTCACGAGCTAGCGGGTTAGAAAGATGTACTTCAATCAACGGAGTCTTCACTAATTCTGCAGCATCACGTATTGCGTAAGAATAATGAGTAAACGCCGCCGGGTTTATGATCACTGGCATCTTTTCATCGGCGGCTTCGTGTAGCCAGCCAATTATTGTTGACTCATCATCACTCTGACGCACATCTGCCTCAAATCCATGCTTACTTGCCGCTATCTCAATCATTGACTTCAATTCACCGTAATTAAGGTCCCCATAGATAGATGAGTCACGGATATCCAACCGTGAAAGATTTGGACCATTAATTACAAGTAACTTCATGAACTAATTCTCTCATAGGCCGCATCAAGTTCGGTGGATGTTAAATCCTCAAGGCGAACAGTCGAACCTATGCCACTTAATGCGACAAATCTGATCGTGTTTCCCCGTGCCTTTTTATCCAAAGCTAACAAGGGTGCGAGTTTTTGCCAGGCTTGGCGATCAAAAGAGATTGGTAACTGATATCTAGACAATAGTGATCTGTGCAGAACAAGTTCATCGGTGCTAATCAAGCCACGAGCTGCCGCCAGTTCGGCTGCATAAACCAACCCTATGGAGACTGCCTCACCGTGACGCAATTGATATTTGGCAAATATTTCAATTGCATGACCAAGAGTATGACCGTAATTGAGAGCCTCGCGAGCAAAACTCTCTTTAAAGTCAGAAGAAACAAACTGAGCTTTGACGCTCACAGCTCTATGAATGATTTCAGCTATCGCCTCTGGAGTCTTGCGCAACGATTCAATTGAATGACTTGCAGCTAATGTAAGAATTTCGGAGTCAGCGATAAACCCACATTTAATGACCTCGGCCATACCTGCGGCAAAATCACGGTCAGATAAAGTCTCCAAGAAGTTCGTATCAATTATTACTGCTGACGGCGAATGAAAAGCGCCGATCAAATTCTTTCCATACTCCGAATTGATTCCAGTTTTGCCACCAACTGAAGCATCAACCATGCCGGCTAATGATGTCGGCACAGCGATCCAATCTAAACCTCGCAACCACGAAGCTGCGGTGAAACCTGCTAAATCAGTGATCGCTCCCCCGCCAAGACCAACAATCAAATCCGAACGCGTAAAGCCTGCAGCCCCTAGCCAATTCCATAACTTGTTGAGGGTTGCAACGTTCTTAGCCTCTTCACCATCTGGTACATCAAATACATGGATCTCCGACTCTAGACCCAATAACCCTTCCAAATCTGGCTTGAAACTTTCTGAAATAATTACCGCAACCCGAGTTCGTCCTTGAATCAATTGCGCAAGTTCTTCTTTCCAACTTGATGTCAGAATCACGGAGTACGAACGCTCAGCATCAACTAATATTGAAGTCATAGCAGTTTCGATTCGATAACGGCGATAATCTCATCAACGGTCATGTCGTCAACTTTAATCGAATGCGAAGCTAATTTCTCGTAGATCGGTCGTCTCTGATCAGAAAGTGACTGCCATTGCGCCCGCGGGTTGCCAAGTAACAAAGGACGATCGCGATTGAAGCCAATTCGTGGCGCAGCTGTTGCGAGAGCAACATCCAAAAAGACTATTGTTGAGTTTGATGAAGATAAAGCATCCTGTGCGGGTTGGGATATTGGAGCGCCGCCGCCAAGGCTAATAACTGCCGAAGGTTCCCGGAGAACTTCCACTAGTGTTTCAAACTCTACGCGTCGAAAATACTCTTCCCCATTTTCTACAAATAAGTCTGTGATCTTCTTTTGCTCTTTGAGTTCAATTAATGAATCTGTATCGACAAAAGGCCACTGCAAGTGGGTCGCCAGTGCCATTCCCACGGTGCTCTTGCCGCTTCCAGGTGCACCGATTAAAACAATGCGAGTCATAAGATCGCTCTTACTTGAAGTTCAAATTAGCGATATAGGACTCGAAATTGCGACGAGTTTCAGTTACTGAATCTCCACCAAATTTCTCAAGCACAACCTCTGCCAATACAAGCGCAACCATTGCTTCAGCGACTACTCCTGCAGCAGGAACAGCGCAAACATCTGATCTCTGATTAATTGCCTTTGCTGCGTCACCTGTTGCAACATCGATTGTATCCAGCGCTTTCGGGACCGTTGAAATTGGCTTCATAGCTGCTCGAACACGCAGAATTTCACCATTAGACATTCCACCTTCAGTGCCACCTGCTCGATCAGTGCGACGAACAATCTTTCCGGTTGAATCCTTTTCGATTTCATCGTGGGCCACTGAGCCGCGACGCGTTGCCGTTTTGAAACCATCTCCGATTTCAACGCCCTTAATAGCCTGAATGCCCATAACAGCACCAGCCAATTTTGAATCAAGGCGTCTATCCCAATGAACATGAGAGCCCAAACCTGGAGGCATATTGAATGCTAATACTTCTACAACACCACCCAATGTGTCACCGTCGCGATGTGCACTTTCAATTTCCGCAATCATTTGCTCACTTGTTGCCTTATCGGCGCAACGAACTGGGTCTGCATCAATTGTTGACATGTCACCTGCAAGTGGTAACGGAGCATCATCTGCCACGCGAATGGAGCCAATAGACAGCACATGGCTAAGGATCGTTATCCCGACAGCCTGCTCGAGGAAGTTGCGTGCTACTGCCCCAAGTGCAACGCGTGCGGCTGTTTCACGAGCACTTGCACGTTCTAAAATAGCTCGAGCATCATCCAAATCGTATTTCTGCATACCAACTAGATCTGCGTGTCCTGGTCGAGGTCGCGTAAGCGGTGCGTTGCGCGCCAAGTCCTTAATTTCTTCATCAGGCACAGGATCGGCCGACATAACTTTTTCCCACTTCGGCCATTCCGAGTTGCCCACTTGAATTGCAATAGGTCCACCTTGGGTTAATCCCAAACGTACTCCACCAAGAATTGTTACTTTATCGGCTTCAAAGTTTTGACGAGCTCCACGTCCAACACCGAGGCGTCTGCGCTGTAAATGAAAATCAATATCAGCGGTCGTAATCGAAACAGAGGCAGGAATTCCCTCGACTATGGCACTTAATGCCTGTCCATGAGACTCACCAGCAGTTAACCAACGCATGAGCCTATTCTTGCAGATCAGGTCACTATCTCGTTGCCAAATATGTTGAAAGACCTATGAAAATGCTAGGCGCTAAGGGGATTTTCGATGGAATCTTACGATTAACTCCTGCAAGTACCAGTATATGAACCATAGCTAGCAGAAAAACATATCCGAGGTAATCGAACGCGGAGAAACTGTGCGTGATGAGAATAAGTGCTAATAACTTGATGTCACCCATTCCGAATTTTAAAATTAGTAAGATAAGTAGCAAGAAGATCGACAAGAGATTATTCCTAATGTCTCCAAAACCCAATAAAGATAGTTCTAAACAGGCAAACAAGAACAAGATTTTGTTATAAATATTGGGGATCACAAAAGAACGACAGTCTGCAACACAGATTGGTATGCCAAGAAGAAAGAGGGCTACATCCATACGGGCAAGTTACATCCAATCACTCCAATCAAAACGGTGGTTGTGGACTAAGAAAGTGCTTTCTCGCCAGCAGATCGAAGAATCTTGGCCATTGAACCTCGATCTATAGGACCATCGGTAAAGATTGAAGCTTGGGAAATGGCTTGATGTATCAAAAGCTCTAAGCCATCTATTCCAAATCCTCCACTCTTTCTCCAATGTGCTAGAAATTGTGTGGGCCAAGGATTGTAAAGAACTTCAAAGAAGGTGGATGTAACTGACCGAATTTGATCTGCAAAAACCGCCGCTGCGTTTCCGGGAGTTGTGTTCACGACCAAGTCGTAAGTCCCGAAATTGATTGCATCCGACCAGGATACGAAATTGATTTCAGTTTCAGGAGAAGAATTTCTCATTGCCATCTCACGGCCAGAATTACGATTCACGACTGTGACCTTGTCGCTGACTCCATCACATGCAGCGACAACTGCTCGTGCGGTGGCTCCAGCCCCGATAATCAAAACCTTCCCTTTAGCATCACGATCATTAAAATCAAGTGCATGGATGAATCCATCAACATCCGTACTTGTTAGATTCCAGATCCCATCAACTTTGTGCAATGTGTTTCCACTTTGTATTTGACGCGAAATATTCGATACTGAGCCAGCAATCGTTAAAGCTTCTTCCTTCAATGGCATCGTAAGTGAAAGGCAATTTAACAACGAACCTTCATCATCTAGGAAGTTTTTGAGACCTCCTGATGCAACCTCATATGCTTTATAACTCGCATCAATACCTAGCGAATCGTAGATCGTATTATGCAAAAGAGGACTCAGAGAGTGAGAGATCGGTGAACCCAAGACGCCGGCTGAAATCATCCGAAGACTCCCGCCTTTCGATTCTTAACGTAAATTGCTTTCCAACTGTTGAACTCATCGATAGATTTTGTGAAACGCGTATCTCCTGGGGCAACTGTAATGAAGTACAACCAATCCCCCGCGGCAGGTTCTAGTGCTGCCGTTATGGCGTCTGCGCCAGGACTGCAGATAGGACCAGGTGGCAATCCATACCTCTTGTAGGTGTTGTAGGGAGAATTGGTCAAAGTTGATCGGGAGCTCAAGAAGATCTGTCCGCGCAACTTCTGAACGAAATGCACCGTCGAATCCATTTGCAATGGCATGCCAATACTCAAACGGTTGTAAATAACTCTGGAGACCTTGGCGAAATCCTTCTTCTCACCTTCAGCTTGAATAATCGAGGCGATTGTTAGCAACTCAGAAGAATTGAAGCGTTGAGTACCAGACAGCAACTCTTTAGCTACCGGCTCTTGTGTGAAACGATCAACCATGGCTTGGACAGCTTCGAGGGCAGTAGTGCCCTCTGGGAAACTGTACTGAGCAGGAAATAGAAGTCCCTCTATTTCTCTAAATCCCTCCGGCAACTCCGCCTTTGCAAGTCCACTGGAAACTTCACTTGCAGAAAAACCGTATGTGACTAAAGCTTTAGCAATCTCACTCTTCCAATAGCCCTCATAAACTCTGACTAAGTTTGGAATGCGCCCTGGATCGAGTAACTGTTCTAGCGCTTGTTGCGCAGAAATTTCTTTTGTTAAGCGATGATTACCTGGAGCGATTTTCTCTGAGCGCTTATCCCCCACCGCAACTCTAAAAAAGGCTTCAGATGACTTAACAACTCCATTGTCGAAAAGCAGCTTAGCTATGGCGGAGCCTGCAGAACCTGCAGGAATATCAATGACGACTTCTGGCGCCCCGGAAAGTGTTGTATTTGTTGGGAAATCAGGTGCTGCTGAGGGACCTAATCGCGTCAGCAAAAAAGCTGCGACCACAAGAATAAATAAAGAAGAAATGACCAGTTGTTTTTTCATCGTCGTTTTTCGGTTTCGATGGCAAACTCCAATATCGCAACTGCCGCAGCCATATCGATGGCATCTTTTGATTCCTTTGCGTTTCGGCCAGCATCTCTCAAATTACGCGCTGCACTGATAGTGCTCATGCGCTCATCGATTAACTCAATAGGTATCTGTGTGATGGCCTGCAACAGTGAAACAAATTCAGTCGCTTTCTCTGTCGCTGTACCATCATGGCCACTTAACATCGAAGGTCTTCCAACATATATTGCAACGGGTTCAATTTCTGTGATGATGTCTGAGATCTGACTGCTTAAGGTCTTATCCGTAGTCTTCAAAGTCGTTAAAGGCGATGAAAGGATGGAATCTGGATCACTTACCGCCACACCGATACGCACATCACCATAATCAAATGCGATACGACGTCCGCGCTGCATCATTTAACCAATGAGTGCGTTTGAGATCGCAGTGAGAGCTTCTAGTGACTTGGAAGCATCGGTGCCGCCACCTTGTGCGAAATCATCCTTGCCACCACCACCGCCACCAAGAACCGTTGAACCTATCTTGACTAAAGCACCTGCCTTGACACCATGAGCTCGTGCTTCTTCACTAGTAGCTACTACCAAAACGGGCTTTCCCTCATTTGAGCTGATGAGTGCGACTACAGATTTTGATTCACGCTCTCGAAGATCCAATGCGATCTTGCGAAGATCATCACCTGAAACTCCGTCTGCCATAACTGATGAAACATAAGAGATACCGTTGATGATCTTGGCTGTCTTGGCAAGATCTCCCACTTGCGATAGCGCCTGAGCGGAACGAACAGTTGCCAATTCTTTCTCAATATCCTTCATCTTGTTGAGCAAGTCTGAGATTCTCTCTGGTAGCTCTTCTGTGCGAGCACCCTTAATCAGCTCTGTTAATGAGTTCAGCAAGATATGTTCGCGAGCTAGGAACTTATATGCATCCACTCCCACGAGCGCTTCAACACGACGCACGCCAGCTCCAATAGAAGATTCACTCAGCAGTTTGATTACACCTAGCTGTCCAGAACGTGAAACGTGTGTGCCACCGCATAGCTCACGAGCCCAGTCACCAACGCTTACAACTCGAACTACATCACCATACTTTTCACCAAACAATGCCATCGCACCAAGTTCCTTTGCTTTCGCTTGGCTCATGCTTTCCGCTGTGACTTCAAGGTTGTCCAACAACAAAGTATTAACTCGAGACTCAACGTCATTTAAAACACTTACAGGAACAGAGCCAGTAGCAGGGAAATCAAATCGGAACCGACCCGGAGAGTTTTCAGAACCAGCTTGCGTTGCCGTTTCCCCTAAAATTTCGCGGAACGCTTTGTGAACCATGTGAGTCGCAGTATGTGCGCGAGAAATTGCATGTCGACGTTCAATATCGATCTCAGCCAGAGCTTCACTACCAACTTCGATCGAACCACTAATAACTCGACCACGGTGAACAAATAATCCCGGGACTGGTGATTGAACATCATCGATTTCTATAACTGCACCATTGCTTAAAGTGATGCGACCGCCATCGGCCAACTGACCGCCACCTTCAGCGTAAAATGGCGTTCGGTTCAAAACGATGTCGACATCATCACCTTCGGATGCACTGGATACACCATCGCCATCAACAACGATGCCCGTGAGTTTTGATTCAGAGCTTAGGTGGGCATATCCAATAAATTCGCTCTTGCCACTCTTATCAGCGATGGTCTTATAGACAGAAACATCCGTGTGACCAGATTTCTTCGCCTTAGCATCTGCCTTGGCTCGATCTTTTTGCTCTTTCATCAAGCGGCGGAAACCTTCTTCATCAACTTCAAGACCTTCTTCACGTGCCATCTCAAGGGTTAAATCAAATGGGAAACCATATGTATCGTGAAGTTTAAACACTTCATCTCCTGGCAAAACAGTGGCTTTACTCTTCTTTAATGCAACAGACGCAAGATCGAATATCTGGGTACCGCTCTTGAGTGTTTGAAGGAAGCTTTCTTCCTCAGAAACGCTAACCGATAAAATACGATTCTTGTCAGAAACTAGCTCTGGATACTGCGGGCCCATTGCACCAATTGCCGCAACAGTTAACTCAGACATGATGGGATCCATCGATCCGAGAAGACGCATATTGCGAATAGTTCTACGCATCATTCTGCGCAGAACATAACCACGACCTTCATTGCCAGGTGTAACTCCGTCACCGATGAGCATGGCTGATGTGCGTGCATGGTCAGCGATCACTCGCAGAGCTACATCTGACTTTTCAGATGATCCGTACTTCACACCGGTTAACTCAGTGGCACGATTTAGGATCTTGATAGTTGTATCGATCTCGTAAATATTTTCAACACCTTGCAGCAAGGCTGCGGTGCGTTCTAGACCAAGACCGGTGTCAATGCTTTTTGCTGGTAGTTCTCCAAGAATCGGATAACTGTCTTTTCCGCCACCCGCACCACGCTCATTTTGCATAAACACAAGATTCCAAATTTCAAGGTATCTGTTTTCATCTGCAATCGGTCCACCTTCAGCGCCATAGGCTGGACCACGATCGAAATAAATCTCAGAACAAGGACCGCATGGTCCCGGAACTCCCATAGACCAGAAGTTATCGGCCATGTCACGGCGTTGGATTCGTTCCTTAGGAACACCAATTTGTTTGTGCCAAATATCTGCCGCTTCATCGTCATCTAGGTAAACAGTTACCCACAGTTTCTCTTCTGGGAAACCATACCCGCCATCTGCAATAGGACGAGTGAGTAGTTCCCAAGCTAGTGCTATCGCGCCTTCTTTGAAGTAATCACCGAAAGAAAAATTGCCACACATCTGAAAGAAAGAAGCATGACGGGTAGTTTTACCGACCTCATCAATATCTAGCGTGCGAACACACTTTTGAACCGATGTTGCACGTGCATACGGCGGTGTTACCTCACCAAGAAAATAGGGTTTAAATGGCACCATTCCGGCGTTTACCAACAAAAGATTTGGATCATCAGCGATCAAAGAAGCTGAAGGCACAACCGTATGAGTTAATCCCTGACGATTATCAGATTCAAAGAAGCGCAGCCAGCGCGAACGGATCTCGGCGGATTCCACTAGCTAGGATCACTCCGCCTTCTTCTTCTTTGAGCGGGCCTTGCTCATTTGTGCTGCCGACAGAAGCGCACCAGCAACTTTAACTGCAGATCCATTCTTATTCATAAAATCTGTTGTTGCTTCATTAACTTTGTCAGAGAGATCTTCAATGTTCTTTGTGACTCGATTAATGCTGTGTAGAGGACCATTCACAAGGGTGACTGTTGTATTGATCTCATCGATAAGTGGAGCAGTCTCTTCTGTTAGAACTTTGAGTGAATTGCTTGCCTCATCAACTAAGCGACCAACGCGAATCACAACATATGCAATAGCTAGTGCAATCACAGCAAGTGCTGATGCTGCAATTATTGTTGCAATTCCGCCTGGACCCATGCCGTTAGCCTACCTGACTCTTACTTGTCTTCGCTGGTTTTTGCTTGAGGAACCCAGTCGATTCCGCTCTCTTTGCGTTGAGCAGGAGTAATTGGAGTAGGAGCACCTGTTAACGGATCTCCACCGCTAGCTGTCTTTGGAAAAGCGATTACTTCGCGAATCGAGTCAGAGCCAGTCAGCAATGCACACACGCGATCTAAACCAAGTGCTATTCCACCATGAGGAGGTGGGCCATAGTTAAATGCCTCTAACAGGAAACCAAACTTGCTGTTTGCTTCTTCATCACTTAAACCAATTACAGAAAAAACATCCTTCTGGATATTGCGGTCGTGAATACGAATCGATCCACCACCCAGCTCCGTACCATTCAAAACAATGTCGTATGCATATGCAAGTGCTGATGCCGGATCAGACTTAAAAGTTGCAGCAAACTCTGGCTTTGGCCCAGTAAAGGGATGGTGAACCGCGGTCCATCCACCGTTATCTGTTGGCTCAAACATGGGTGCATCAACAACCCACAAGAACTCCCACTTACCATCTGGGATTAACTCACATCGCTTACCTATTTCTAAGCGAACTGCACCAAGAAGATTCAGTGATGCGGTTCGCTCACCTGCTGCAAAAAAGATTGCATCTCCCGGTTTTGCACCTGCTGCATCAACAACTCCTGCTGTTTCCTTTTCAGAAAGATTCTTCGATACTGGCCCGCCTAGCGTGCCATCTTCGTTGACCAGAATGTATGCAAGTCCCTTTGCACCGCGTGCTTTTGCCCAGTCCTGCCATGCATCTAATTCACGGCGAGCAGATGATGCTCCCCCAGGCATAACGACAGCACCAATATAAGGTGCTTGGAAAACTCTAAAATCAGTCTCTGCAAAAAATTTTGTCAGATCAACAAGTTCATTTCCAAAACGAAGATCTGGTTTATCAGAACCGTAATGTGTCATCGCATCGGCATATGTCATGCGCTTTAAAGGAAGAGGGATCTCATAATTGACCGTCTCTTTCCAGATACGAGCAACAATCTTTTCGGCAACAGCCAAAATATCCTCTTGATCTATAAAGGACATCTCTATATCTAGCTGCGTGAACTCAGGTTGGCGATCTGCACGGAAATCTTCATCACGGAAGCAACGAGCTATCTGGTAATACTTTTCCATGCCCGCAACCATAAGAAGTTGCTTAAAAAGCTGGGGTGATTGCGGTAGCGCATACCAACTACCTGGTTGCAAACGAACTGGAACTAAAAAGTCACGCGCACCTTCCGGTGTTGATCTGGTCAAATAAGGCGTTTCAATTTCGAGGAATGTTTCCTCTTCCATCACGCGTCGAATCGTTGATGTGACCTTTGAACGAAGGCGCAGGTTGTGCGCAGGCTTTTCACGTCGTAGGTC